>JGI24710J26742_10000195_pt1 | contig 55928 bp, 45 predicted proteins | sample BioPla2DNA2_FD_26742 | JGI IMG/M metagenome (IMG submission 26742) | reverse complement strand
AGTATAGTATTATCTAGCATGTGCGCCAGTAGCTCAATTGGATAGAGCGTCTGACTACGGATCAGAAGGTTCCGGATTCAAGTTCTGGCTGGCGCGCCAGAAAACCCCCGAGGTATTCGCACCGGGGGTTTTATTATGCTCGGCCAAGCAGCTTACGGAAGGTTGTGAGCAGGTTCTCGTGGGGAGCGTGCCCGGATTCATATTTGTGGAGCCTGAAAATTATGCTGAGGGTAGGACCGAGCAGGAGGGCGGACAGTACGGTCCCTATGCCGACTTGACCGCCCATGAGATAGCCGATTACTACGGCGGTGACTTCCATGGCCACCCGTATGATGCCGACATCGAGCTTGGTTGCCCGCTGCAGAAGCAACATGACGCCGTCTCGGGGGCCGGCTCCCAAGTGCTGAGTCAAATAGAAATACATACCATAGGCAAAGGCGACTGTTCCCAAAAGCAATAAGGCGTATTTCAGGATTATCGAATCTGGCGTGCTGATTAGTTGCAGATTGATAATCACATCAGTAAAGAGCCCGATAAAGATCATATTGAGGATGGTCGCAAGCCCGGGCACAATTTTAAAGATAGAACTGATTGCGATCAGCAGCAGTCCGAAAGCCTGAGTCGCTTGGCCTAAGGTGACTCCTGTTTGGATGGAGATTCCCTGGTGCAGTACACCCCAAGGATTCAAGCCCATATCCGAATACAGGAACATTACGCTTCCCAGGGCAACAAGAAAGAAACCCAGCATTTCCCAGATCAGCTTTTTGCCGTACTCAAGAAATAGATTCATTTTTCTGTCCATTTTTTATTTATCTTTCTCCTGACTGATATCTTCGACACGAAGGATACAGCATTCATCGCCGTCCAGGAGATTTTTATCGTGGAAGCAGCGCAGATTCGCATTGTAGCCCTCATATTTGGCTTGGTCTACGAAGCAGTACAGACGGCCCCATTTTTCAAAGTCCAGCTTTTTCCAGGTGGCCGCGAAGGGGCAGTATAATGTCTTGCCGTCTTCTATTTCCCAGCCGACCGAGGGCAGGTCATTGCCCAGATTATAGTTTTCCAATGTGGCTTCTTTGCCCAAGGCTTCGACATTATCTCTGTTATTTAAGCCGCATTCAGTGCCGTATTCCAGGATGATTTTCCGGACCAATTCTTCCGCTCTTTCTGCCCCGACTTCGGCAATAATATTCTTTACCATGTGGTAATAGAGCATGGCCAGTCTTTCCGCCATGATACGGACATCGAGCAGATGCCTGTCTTTAGTTATTTTCTTATCCATAATTCACCTCGCGCAAAATTAATAATCATATCCTCGTTGCATGATTGCCTAATGAACTCGCTACTAACAAATATATAGCTCCGGCCTCCTCATTTGCAACCAGGGGATTTCTTTACGCTTATCAGATACTTCCTCTAAGGACAGCTCTGTCATAAAAGTCCCCTCTTGCTCCAGATAATTATCAATTTCCAGACCGCTCGGGTGCACGACTAAAGAGTTGCCGCAGTATTCAACTTTATTTGTAGCGCCGACTCGATTTACTCCGATCACATAGATTTGATTCTCACAAGCTCGGGCTTGGCACATCAGGGTCCAACTATAATCATAAGGTTTGACCCAGGCACTGATATAGATTATGACGTCTGCGCCTTGGAGAACCAAGCTGCGCGATAATTCCGGAAAGCCGGCATCGGCGCAAATAGCAATGCCTATGCGCCAGTCCTTAATCGTGATTAAGCCCAAATCCGTGCCGGGCGTAAAAAGTTCAGATTCTGTGCCCCAGAGATGCATCTTTCTGTAGACAAGTAGTTCTTGACCGTTATTATCCAGACAAAGGGCAGAATTGTAGTATTTCCCGCCTTCCTTCTCCACAAAACCAGCCACGATAGCAGCACTTAACCTTTTAGCTAAATCAGAATAAAAAGCTCTGATTCCGGCGAAGTCCGCTTGAGATAAGGTTTTAATATAATCAAAATTGTATCCTTCAACGGCGATTTCAGGAATTATGATCAAGTCAGGCTGTTCTGTCTTTAAAGCCAGAGCTTGAGTTCGAATTTTTCCCAAATTAAAATCAATATTGTTTTCAACCAGATCAAGCTGCAGGATAGCTGTTCGAAGCTTATTGTCGCTCATGATTAATTTGCCTCCAGGTGTTTATTTGCATCAGGTGGTTTTAGCGGCAGCGTGGCAATACTAAAGGCTGTTAAGTGTTATTATAAGACAATTCGCATAGCTGTGGTATTGACGCCATTCCAATCGGAAGATCTTGTCTTTTCGGCTTGAAAAAAGATGGCATGGTGTTTCTTGCAGAATTGCCTTATTCTATTCCGCTAAAGATTTGCGCTGGTTGAAAGCATGTGTTAATATTGACAATGCGGCAAAAATGAACGCTTCGCCGGAGGTTTAAATAATGAACACTTTTACCATCATATTAGCAGTCGTGGACGTGATTGTATGCGTAGTTTTGGTCGCGCTGGTTATCATGCAGGAAGGCGATTCAGGCGGCCTGGGTACAATCGGCGGCGGTGGCTCTGATACATTCTTCAGCAAGTCCAAAGGGCGCACCAAAGAAGCTATGCTTAAAAAGCTGACCACCGGGATAGCAATCTTATTTGCGGTTCTAACTGTAGTCTTATATTTGCTGGCTGGCCGCGGCGGCTAAGAGAAGGCGAGTTAAGTTGCTGTTTACGGAAGAAGCGCGCAAGCGCTTCTTTTTACGTGTAAGATATTCTATAAGAAAAGTGTGAAAGCAGTATTTATGGATATAGACAATGGTTCACATTATGTAGGTGTCCTGCGGAAACATGGTATTGACGGCATTGTTACCTTAGATCGCCGCGATCCTGAGCTGGGCAGGGAGATTTTTATTAAAAGGCGCCATCTCAAGGGGGCTCCCTTCGGACTGAAGGTGGTTGTCGAGTATCTGTACCGGCATAAAGATGATTATTATGGCAAGATCATCGAAGTGCTGGGAAATCCGGCAGAGCCCGATGTGGCCACTATGGCCGTTGTTCGCCGCTATGGGTTGGCTGAGAACTTCCCGCCGGCTGTGCTGCAAGCCGCGAAGGCGATCCCTGATGAACTTGATTCTGAGACGATCGAACAGGAGCTGGCAAGGGGACGTATAGACCACCGCGAGCAACAAGTCATTACGATTGACGGCCTTGATGCCAAGGATCTGGATGACGCGATATATTTAGAAAAGCGAAACGGGCGCTATCATTTGTGGGTTCATATTGCTGATGTCAGCCACTATGTGAGACCAGGGACAGCTCTGGACGCCGAAGCTATGCAAAGGGGCAATAGTGTCTATCTGCCCAATCTGGTGCTGCCGATGTTGCCGCCTCAGATCTCTAACGGGATTGCGAGCCTGCATCCCGGTGTTGACCGCTTGACTGTCACTTGCCGTCTGCGGATCGAGCAGGACGGAAAGGTAACGGGCGGCAAGGTCTATCCCAGCCTCATTAACAGCTGCGCCAGGCTCAGCTATGAGGAAGTTGAACCTGTGCTTAAAGGTCAAGCCGAACTGCAGGCCGACAGGCCGGAAGGCCTGAAAGCAATGCTATTTGAAATGCAGGAATGCGCCTTAGCCCTGCGCGGCATGAGGAGATGTCGCGGGTCATTGGAATTCGAATTTCCCGAGACCAAGATCGTGGTTGATGAAGCAGGCAGGCCGGTGGAGATAGGGCGAGAGAAAACAGGCATCTCCAATCAGATTATTGAGGAATTTATGATTGCGGCTAATGAGTATATTGCCGCTTTCACCGCTAAGCATAAATTGCCGGCAATTTACCGGGTGCACGATACGCCGGACCCGGACAAATTGCGGCAGTTTGAACATCTGTCTGTCCTCCTGGGCCTGAATTTCCGCATCAGCCCTGAACCTGAGCCGGCGGAGATCGCCGAGATTCTGGCTGAGCTCAAGGGCAAAACCTACGAGCCGACACTGTCCGCAGTTCTGCTGCGCGCAATGGCCAAAGCGCAGTACTCGGCTGACAATAGCGGCCATTTTGCTCTGGCGGCCAGGGATTATCTGCACTTTACAGCCCCGATCAGGCGGTATGCCGATTTGGTCGCACATAGATCATTGAAGATATCAGGGCAGAAGACGGTCAGGCCCAGCCGCTACGGATTGATCGATATAGCCAGGCATATTTCCGCCACAGAGAGAAATGCCGAGGCTGCCGAGCGGGACAATAAGGCATATCTGATCGCACTTTATATGTCCGATCAGATCGGCAATGAATATGAGGGTGTTATTTCTTCTATCAGTTCCTCCGCCCTATATGTTCAACTGGAAAATACGGCTGAGGGCGCTATCATGTATCGCTCGCTGCCTGATTATTACAGCTATCTGGAGCAGGAGCTGGCCGCCAGGAATGAACGAACCGGCGAGATGGTGCAGCTGGGCGATAAAGTGCGAGTGAAGCTGGTGGAAGTTGATCTCAATTTATTGCAGATTACTTTTGAGCTTTTGCGCCATGACAGCGGGACCGGTGTTGCGGGCAGGCAACAGAGAGCTGCGGCGACGGGCAGACAACAGAAAGCCGCGGTGACGGGCAGACAGAGAGCGGGAGCTGCCAAGTCCTCTGCCGTCGGGGCGACCGGAAGGCGTAGAAACCGACAAACAGAGACAATAAACGACAAGAAGAGCAATAATCGCAGGAGCAGACAAAGCAGAAGATCTAACTCCGGCCTGACCAGGAGCCAGAAAGCTAAAATTGCCAGACGCGAAAGGCAAAGGGCAGAGCGCCAGAGAATAAAAGACAGTCTTAAAAAAGAAAGGTACTAAATTGGGAAGCGGTATATGGCTGATGGCGAGAAACTGACATTTACGGTGCGCTCACTTGGTTGCAAAGCCAATCAATACGAAAAGGATGTTATAGCCGCGCAAATGCGTGAAATCGGCCTGGAGCAGACTGGGGAGGGAGGAGCGGATGTTTTTATCCTCAATACCTGCACGGTGACAGCTGAGGCCGGCCGAAAATCGCGTCAGATTCTAAGGCAGCTGCGAAAGCATAATCCGGAGGCTATTGCCATTGCCATGGGTTGTGAGAGCGAGCTGTTTGATCTTACACCCTGGGCAGATATCTGTGTCGGTACCACGATGCGCAACAGTATCTGCCGGCAGCTGATTTGTCTGCTGGAGGCGAGGGGCAGAGCTGATTCATTCAGTCCGGAGAGCAGAGCGTATGCTGAGCAACTGGCACGTCAGGCTGCGGATGACCAAGACAGTTGCAGTTTCGAAGAGCCCTTTGCTGGCGTGATACCATCGGAAACCAGAGCGCAGCTTAAGATCTGCGATGGCTGCAACAACCGCTGCGCTTATTGCGCTATTTCCCTGGCCAGGGGACCGGTGCGCAGCCGCAGTCCGGAGTGCATCCTGCAAGAGGCCGTGGATTATGTGCGACAGGGCATTCATGAGATTGTTCTGACCGGGATCGAGATCTGCTCTTATGGCGATGACTTCCCGGCCGGCAGTCCCGATCTGGCTACTGTTCTGAAGGAGCTAAATAAAATTGACGGTTTATGCAGACTGCGACTGGCTTCGCTCGACCCTGCCCGCATTGACGACAAATTTATCGGGGAGATTGCGCAATTGGAGAAGCTATGCGCTCATTTCCATCTGTCTTTGCAAAGCGGCAGCGATTCGGTTCTGCAGCGAATGGACAGGAAGTACAATACCAGACAATACCTGGAAATCGTCAAGGGCTTGCGCGCCATTTGGCCGGAGGCAGGCTTTACAACCGATATTATCTGTGGTTTCCCCGGCGAAACTAAGAAGGAATTTGAGGAGACATATGACTTTTGTCAGACAGTCGGCTTTCAGAAACTACACGTCTTTCCCTATTCGCGGAGACCGGGCACGAAGGCTGCTGAAATGCCCGACCAGATACCTTCGTCGGTTAAGAAGCGGCGCGCCGGAAAATTGCTGGATTTGTCGAAGCAAATGGCTGCGGAGCAATGCAGACGCAGAATCGGCACCGCCGCCAGTGTCCTCCTGGAAAGAGAGATTGCGCCCGGCATCGGCGAGGGCTATACCCGGACCTATCTGCCTTGTGTTTTTCAGCTGCCTGATTTAGTTCAGGAAGCTCAGGCGGGCGATCTGTTCCTGGTGCGGCTGGAAAAGTGCGAGGGGGGTGTTTTATCCGGCGTTGGCATGCTCCCTGAAGGATAAGAGACATCAGGTTCCGGCAGGCGGTAGGTACGGTTAGCGCCTTCGTTAAAAAAGAAAAAAGAGCGCCATTTTGCTCAGATAATGTTATGCTTAGGGGACAGGAGGTGGAGCCCATGATCAGTTCAGAGACGAATCAATTTGAAATCGGTCAAGACAGACGTCACACTGCTTATGAGATTATGGCTGAAGTGATGACTGCGCTGGAAGAGAAAGGCTATAATCCGATCAATCAGATGGTCGGCTATTTCCTGTCCGGCGATCCCACTTATATTACAAATCACAATGGTGCAAGAGGCGTAATCAGGCGGATGGAGCGCGATGAGCTGCTAGAGGTTATTTTGCGCGATTATGTCGAACGCCTGTAGCGGATCGGCCATCTGACTTAATGTCGGCAAGCCCCTTGGAACTGAAGTACTTGGGTGAAACAGGGCTCCTGCTGTCTGTGCTGGGCATGGGCACTTTAACTGTCTCGCCGGCGCAGAATGATTTGCCGCTGGCAGCGGCGGGCGAGATTCTGGCCTATGCGGTGAGACGCGGAATCAATTGGCTGGACACGGCTCATCTTTACAATAATTATGCGCAGATCCGGGCAGCCTTAGACAGGCTGTCTGTTCCTCCCTTAATCATGACGAAAACATATGCCTATGAGGCCGCGCAGGTCGGCCGTGACTTTGATTATGCCCGCCGGGAGCTGGGTCTGGACGATCTGGCTGCGCTGATGTTGCATGAACAGGAGAGTCCGCTCACTTTGGCTGGTCATGTTGAGGCTTTTGAGGCGATGCTGCGGTTGCGGGAGCGGGGATTGATAAAGGCTGTGGGGATTTCGACGCATTCGGTTTCAGTTATAGAGAGCCTGGTCCGGGTGCGGTCCGATTCGTCCGATGATTTTTCGATTCCTGCGATTTATCGGGAGGCGGATTTTGTTTTTGCCCTGCTCAATCAGACCGGGATAGGTCTTTTGGACGGCAGCTGGCAAGAGATGGAGCAAGCTGCCAGGGCTGCGGAGCGCTCCGGTCTTGGTGTCTTGGGCATGAAACTCTTTGCCGGCGGACATCTTCTGTCACAGCGCGCGCAGGCGGTAAAGGCGGCATTGAGTTTGGATTTTGTTACCTCTTGGTCTGTGGGTATGGGTTCCCAGGCAGAGATAGATGTCAATTTGGACTGGTTTTGCGGCAGGGAGCCGGATCAGAACAGTCTGGAATTAACGGCGTCTAAGCCTCGCCGCCTGGTTATCGAGTATTGGTGCGCGGGCTGCGGCAATTGCGTAGCGCGCTGCAGGAGCCAGGCATTATATCTGCGGGGTGGCCGGGCAGAGGTGGATCATAGCAAATGCATATTGTGCAGCTATTGCGCTGCCAGTTGTCCTTACTATGCGATTAAAATCTGGTAAAATCCGGAGGAGTGGAGGAGAGGGCAATGACCATGGGTAGAATCATGGGTATAGATTATGGCAGCAGGCGAGTGGGCATAGCTCTCAGTGACCCTTTGGGAATTCTGGCCAGTGGCCTGGAGACTATTCAGCGCCGCGGAGAAGATGATTCGTCTGTTATCCGGCGCATAGCAGAGCTCTGCACAGCCCATGAGGTTAAGCGGATTATACTTGGTCTGCCGCGGCGTACGGATGGCAAGAGCGGGGAAGCCGAGAGAAGTGCCCGTGATTTTGCTGCCGGACTTGCCGAGGCGACCGGATTGGAAGTGATCTTTGCCGATGAGCGTTATACTACGGTACTGGCCGGCCGCATTATGCGGGAAGCGGGAATTAAGCGCGATAAGAGACGCGCGCTTGTCGACCAGATCGCTGCCGAAATTATTTTACAGGACTGGCTGGATCAAAATCGTAAAAAGCAAAAATCGCAGTAATCGCAGTTATTGGATCTGCTCTGTCACATAAAGGTTATATTAGCTGTTTTTGTCTATTTGTAATCTGACATGTGATATACTTGCTATGTTAAATAAAACAGACTTTTTTGGAGGTTTAATATGCTCTCTACTAAAAATATTTATTATGCAGCCGCTGACGAGGAAGGTTTCGAGCCGGGACTCGGCGATGAGCTTTTTGCTGATGAGGGTGCGATTGTTGTGATGGAAGATACTGAAACCGGCGAAGAATATTTCTTCGAGATGGTTGACCAGTTTGAGTTTGAAGACAAGGTCTACTGTGTTCTGGTGACTACGACCGACGATGATGAGGAGGATGACTACGGCGAGTGGGTGATTACCCAGATCGTGGAAGATCCTGAGTCCGGCGAGGTCTCTCTTGTGAGCCTTGATGATGATGAAAATGATCGGGTCTATGAGGAATACGATCGACTCTTGGATGAATATGCCGAGGCAGAAGAAGACTACGAAGAAGACGAGAGCTACGAAGCAGACGACCAGGACTAGAAGCGAGCGCTCCGCGGCGGCCGATGCGACGCCCGTTGAAGCGGCTCATGATGAAGTGCTGGCGGTTTTGGTTGATGACAAGCGCGGCCGGGAATATTATGTCTCGATGATTGATTCGTTCCAGATCAGTGGCCGCTCTTATACCGTTATGTATAATTTCGAGCCGGACATTGGCACGCATCCTGAGCCTGAATTAGTCATCATGCGCAACTATCAAGATGAAAACGGCGATCCGGTTTTTGTTTCTATTCGCAGTCGCAAGGAATTGGACGAAGCTTTTGACGAGTTTTTCCGCCGTTACGAGCAATCGCTGTAGCTACCGGCTGGCAGCAAGGCTATAATGACCGGTCTGACAGCTGTTTAAAGAGGCTATATTTTTACTGACTGGGAATTATGCTGGTTCTTAGTGGTTGAGGTGATCCTTTGTCTTTGAACGATCAGAATAAAGCACCGCTTGAGGACGGAGATTTTGTCCTCAATTCAAAGTATCCCCGTGCTGATATCTTAACAGTGGCGGCGCCATTGCTCTTTATGCTGCTTCACGCCTTATTTCTCAATCTGACGGCGATGGGGATCGTGGTCATTTATACTTTTGTCCGGGGCATTCCCTTTTCTCTCCTCTCCAGTCAGGAGGCCATCGAGCGCCTGTTTCTGGATGCTCAAGCGCAGAACTGGGCTTCAGTGCTGTTGGGGCTGGTCATGGCGCCGGTCTACAGTCTCTATCTGAAATACCGGAGCCGCAAATATCCGGAAGTAGTTTTGCTGGACAGGGCGCCGCGGAGATATTGGCTGACTGCTTTCTCTGCTATTATGGGTTCTCTCGGCCTGACCATGGTCTGGATTAGCTTTTTGATTAACTTGGCGCAGTCGAATGCCTGGCTGCGGACGCAATACGAAACCTATACGAAGGCGATTCAGACTCTGATCCGGCCTGATGGATATTTTTGGCTGGAAATTCTGGCAGTGGTGATTATGATTCCCATTGCTGAGGAATTGCTGTTCAGAGGAATTTTGCAAGGGGAAATCCGCCGGGTTGCCCCAGCCTGGATAGCAGTTCTGCTTTCTGCCTTGGCTTTTGCTCTCTTCCATCTCATGCCCTTTCAGATTGCTTTCGTAATCCTGCCCGGGCTGGTTCTGGCCTTGGTCTATGAGCTTACCCGCAATCTGCTGATTCCGATTTTTATGCATATGGTATATAACTTTTTCGGCAGCGGTATTTTTGCCAGATTATTCGGCTTGCCGGAGGACAATATGACTTTGTTCCTGGTGGAGATTATTTTCATTTTCATAGGTCTGTTCATGGTGATCCGGCTGATCGGAGAGTATCGTTATCGACGGAAACAGGTGTGAGAATGTTTGCGGAGCTTGATTACAGATGGCGCAGAAGAATTCTGGTTACCACTGTGATCAGTCTTCTGTTGATTGCTCTGACTGCTTTCCTGATCATACGCAGTGTTCTATTATTTTATTCCGATGATACGGCCAGAGTCTTTGAGCTGAGCCGCAATTTTGCGGGCGATCCGGTCGCCGCTTTCGGCGTCAATCTTGAAACTGTGAGTTCCGGCAACATTATCCGTTATGGCGGCTTTGAACCCGAGGTTCTGCAAAATCAGTTCACGGTTACGGCCGGTACTGAAAATAGCTTTGTCATTCCCTCGGTTGCGATCGGCGATTCCGTTCGCAGCAGCAAAGACTATTATGAAGGGGCCGACATCCGGATCTACAGTCAATCGCAGGATAGATTTGAGCTGCGCCATGAGGCCAGGATTACAAATTTTTCCGCCGGCCAGCTGTTGAATTTTCGGCAGATTCTGTTGCCGGCTGAGATGCCGAATGATGTAGTGCTCTATGATGTTGCCGCTTATGCCAACACCATTATGCTGGTTGGCGATCAGGGTGTAATTCTGGAGATCAACCGTGATGGTGAAACCAGATTGAATCATCTCGGCACTTCATCGCGACTGACCGCGGTTGCCGGCAGTGCCGGCGGCTGGATTGTCGTTGCCGATGACGGCAGCTATTATCTCTCCTCCGATGGCCGCAACTGGCAGCGGGAGCGGCTTGCTGATGTTTCTTTTAATGATATTATCCCGCTGCCCGCTGACGGCAGGACTGAGTACCTGGCCTGCGCCGATGGGGGAAAATTATACCGTATCGCCTACAGCGGCTTTGAGGAGATTAGCCTGGATCTGCATAATGATCTGAATGCCCTGGCGATTTACGGCGAGCGGATCGTGCTGGCGGCCAGCAATGGTCTGATCTTATCCGGCGATCTTAATCTTCAGTTTCAGCCGGTTGCAAACCTGACATCGTCTCATAACTGGCTGTCGCTGGCTGCCGGTACCGAGGGCTTTGTCTGCTGCGGTACTCAAGGCGGGATGGCTTATTCAGCAGACGGACTGAACTTTGAGTTGATCCGTCCCGATGTTTTGGCAGACGTTTATGGAGTAAATCCGGTCTCAGATCAGTCAGAACATGAAAGCATTATCTGGCCGGCTCTGGTCAATTGTACCTGGCTGACCGATCAAGCGGTTCTGTTCCAGACAGCATCGGGTCAATCCTGGCTTTCGGAAGTGCCGGGTGAGCCTCTAATTGTCAGCCCCTACTTTAAGGACGGCGGCAGTGTCAATTTCATTAATACACTCCCTGGGGGGCGCATTCTTTCCGTCTATGAGAACAGTTCATTGGAGATGGCCAATCTGTCAGATACTGTGACATTTGCGCCTGCTCTGGACAAAGGAGAGGTTCAACCGGGTGATATGATTTTGCTGGAGAAAATATCTCTGCCGCCGGCATTTGGTCAAGCTGAGACCGACTCCGCAATTGTTTCCGAACCGAAATCGCAAAATGCGATGTCTAAAGATGGATCCGAACCCGGCATCTGGTATGTGTCCGGTGGTTCTGAACTTACTATGCAGCAAGTTGCCGCTAACAGCCCTCAGGAGCTGGGACGCTGCTGTGTCCGTTTGTCCAATGCCGGAGCTGAAGACGCGGAGGACCTAGATAGTGATCTGCTGATCGCATCATCGGGACGGGCGATCAATTCGCTCTATAACCGCATGCCGGTCTGGCTTGATTCCCGGCTAGCCCAGAAGTTGGATCTCAAGCAGAGCGGAGGCCTGTCAGAGTCATTCTATCGGCTGGAAGTCTATCTGCGCCAGGAAGGTCTCAAAAACAACAGCGTTGTGGTCTGGCTGTCCGGTTTACAGACTGATGCCAGTCATACGGTTCAGAAGCTGGGCAATGACTGGGAAAGACATCAGTTTATTTTCGTACTGAGCCGGCACAGCGCCGACAGTGAAGTCTGGCTTAATCTCGGCTTTTCCGGCAAGGGTACTCTCTGGCTGGATCAGATCTGGTTCGGCAGCGCCGGTGATGAGCCGGTCTCATTGCCGGCTGCATTGATCGAGCAACTTGGCCGGATCGAGCCGGAGGTCGTGCGCTTTGGCTTTGTGCCAATTGGCGCTCCGGGGCAAGGCAATCACAGTTGGCTCCTTCCCGAGGGCACCGGATCGCGAATAAGCGCCTTCGCCGCAGCGCCTGCTGTTTCAGACACGGTGGCGGATCAGTATCAGCCGGCGCAGGTACAGGAAGTACACAATCTGAGCGCAGCACTGAAGCTGTCCCAACAAATTGGCGCTGATCCTTGGCTGGTGGTTGATGCCATGGCGACAGATGCCGAACTTTTGCATCTGATTGAATTTCTGGCCGGTTCGCACAGCAGCGATTATGGACGACTGCGCTCAAAGCAGGGGGCTGTAGGGCGCTGGAGCGATCAGTTCAATCTGCTGTATCTGGAGATCTGTGATCCGACCAATGTGTTCACTAATGATACTTCGCGCACGACCTATGTCAATCATGTGATTGATACACTACTGTCTGCGTCCGATTATAGTCATTTGGAGCATAAGCTTATCGTTATCGACGGCATGGATTATGACGGCCAGATATTAGCCTCCAAAGCCGACTACCATGCCGGTACCCTAACGGGTTCGAATGTTTTAGATAATTATGGTCAGTTCACCTCAACTTGGTCGGAGTTTTTTCGCGGCGTGCCTACCAGGCGCGTATTGGCAGGCAGCAATGCGCCAGAGATGATTAAGAGCTTTAGCTGGAGCAGCTACGGCGAGTCATTGCGTCTGGCTGATTATGCCGCGCTGGTCTTTGGCGAGGCGGGCGGGAGAATCAATCTGGTCTTGATTGACGGTGAGCAGATGGATTCCGAAGTGGCGGCCAGGATGTATACAGCCTTGTTGCAAGCCGGCAAAGAAATTAGCAATAAATGGGCACTGTCGCCGCCGGCCGAACTCCTGACCGCAGACCGGATGACAGCAGATAAAAGCGAGGCGAATGCTGAACAATCGGCTACTGCCGCTGCAGTGTCAGATGCGGATGCCGGAAGTGAGGCAGCCCCGGAGGCGAATCTTGACGCCGCACGGGAGCCGGACGCTGAAGGTAAGATTGACCCGGATGCGGAAGAACTGCTATTATTCTCATTTATATCCGGTGAGCAAAGGACGGTGATCATGCTCAATCTCGGCGCCCAGAATATCTCGCTGCGTCTTGGCGGCAATGCGCCGATCACGCAGGGTGAGCTCTATAGCTATGACAGCAGGGCGACATTGCTGGCGCAGGATCAGATCACCTCAGCCAATCATGTTTACCGGGTCTTGCCCGGCGGCATGCTGGTTCTGACCGAGACTGTATCCGCTGCCGATTGAGTTCCGGACGGCGGACATTGCAGTTAAGTAACTGCAAACCAATTAGTTTTTATGACGAAGGCGCTATACAATGGGCATAGATACCCGGAGGAGAGTTAAATGGGGAGCTGGTGGGATGTATTTCGTTCAATAATTTACGGCCTGGTTGAGGGGATCACAGAATGGCTGCCGATCAGCTCTACCGGCCATCTTATCCTTCTGGAGGAATGGTTGCCGCTGGATCAGAGCGCTGAATTCTTTAGCATGTACTTGGTAGTGATTCAATTGGGAGCCATTATGGCCGTGGTCGTTACATATTGGCACAGTCTGTGGCCTTTTGTCCGTCAGACAACTGCAACCGGTTCGGAAGGGGATCTGACACAAGGGGCAAGGGATAGTTTCGGTCAAGACAGCACGGCATTGCGGCGGGGAAGAATCATTCTCGATCCGGATATCTTTACCATGTGGCTGAAAATTTTAGTGGCCTGTGTTCCGGCCGCCATCATCGGCCTAATCTTCGACGATGAGATTGATCGTCTCTTTTATAATCCCTGGGTAGTCGCAGGAGCCTTAATCGTTGTCGGCGTTATTTTTATTTTTGTTGAAAAAGTTCTGGCAGGTGCCGAGTCGAAGATAGTCCGGATGAAGGATCTCAGTTGGGGCGCGGCTTTTGTGATCGGCCTCTTTCAGTTGGTAGCGGCAATTTTCCCCGGGGTTTCCCGCTCCGGAGCTACAATCATCGGCGGTCTGATTCTGGGTTTGAGTCGTGTTCTGGCAGCTGAATTTACTTTTTATCTCGCTGTACCGGTGATGTTCGGAGCCAGCTTGCTCAAGCTGGTGACCTATGAAGGGAGCTGGAACTTGCAGGGTACAATGGTTTTGCTAACGGGCATGGCGGTCGCATTCCTGGTTTCCCTCAAAGTAATCGAATTTTTGATGAGCTTTATCCGCAAACATGATTTCACGGCCTTCGGTTATTATCGGATCGCACTCGGCATGGTCGTACTGCTGTATTTTGCCTTCGTCTAGCCTGTGAGACCGGGTACGGCGGGAATCTTTTTCGGAACAGCACTGATGCATCGATTGAGCTAAGGTTCTGATCATGGAGTCACCGTTGGGAAAGCCGTAAGCATCGTTATAGGCTTTAAAATTGTCTAAATCTATATAGATGATGGCATATGGTTCCATTTCTCTGATTACTGCTTCAATTGTTTGTTGAATACTGTTATTGCCGGGCAGACCGGTAAGAGGGCTGGCATCCGCGGCTCTACTTTCCCGCGCAGGCTTTGAAATTTTTCCTCAGGACGGCCTAAAAAATTTCCTTGTCCATAATCCACGTCTAATTCAATAAGTGTTGCCAATTCTTCCTTGCAAAGAGGCAATCGGCTGATAAACCGGACGGATGTGCTCCCCGTTTAAAATCTCGACTAATATATTTGTGGTATTCAAATGTATCAACTTCTCTATAGACGTAAAGTGCCAATTCGTATTTTTAATGCGCAAATACTTTTTTCAGTATGCCGCGCATGTTGTAGGTGGTAGATTCCTTGTCATTTTTCTCACTTCTTTTATATTATTGCAAAGTTAATTATAAGGGCACTCTGTAAAATCAAAAGCCACATTGATGTCAAATATATGTTAATAATTATTTATTTATATGAAATCACATGCAAAGCCTTGCCGGTCATTTTCTCCGGGATGACCATATCAAAGCCATGTTCCCCGTCCCATGCTCTGTCCTTCTCAATCAATAGGAGATACTCTGAAATACAGGCTGCGATACGGGTCAACTGCCGGTATAGAAGTCATACAGCTCGCTGTCAGTATTGGTGAGGTACTGCTCATCGAAATCCGGAATAGAGGATTCCGGGATATAGCAGATCGCGTCGAACTCGATCTGGCGGATGCCGTTATATGCGTAGTCGCTGTGCTTGATGAGTTCCCAGTAGCAGTTGCCGGTGTTGTATCCGTCACCGAAACCGGTGTGGGTGCAAACGCCCTTAGACGTTAATAATTAAGCATTATCGTCTTGGTAAAACAAACTGGGTTTATCATTCTAAGTCACAGTTAATTCTGAATATGTAAACTCCTTTACCATTTAGGTTGTTCTTCAACAGTAGATAAAAAAGTGTAATAAAAAAACATTCTGTACTATTCTTTACTATTTTAGTGTTAACTGCTTGCGTAAAGATTTATATATAGATAGTATAAATAAGTAGATTCAAATGCACGCGGCTATTGTTGACTGCAAGAATGCAGCGCTATGACTAATTTTTTATGGCACAGATGAGCATATCAGGAACCCTGAAAAATGAAAAAACTTTTGTGTATAAAATCATATAGCGCAAAGCAAAGAAAGGGCTTTACACTTATGGAGCTCTTGATTGTCGTTGCCATCATAGGCATTCTCGTTGCGATAGCTATACCGATTGTGAATACGCAGCTCGACAAAGCAAGGGCAAGTGCTGATTTGGCAAATGAACGCAGCGCAAAGGGTGCGGCGGTTGTAGACTATCTACTCTTAGCGACGACTGCGGAGAAAACCTATTATTTTGATGCATCAACAGGGCGTGTAAGTGACAGCGCACCTGCAAAGGGCTATGGTAAATCCACTGTAAGGCCTGCAGGTTCATTATCCGAGGCGGATTCTACTGTCCCAAAGGGTGGATATGTCAAGGTAACCGTTTATGCAAACGGTGATGTAAAACTTTGGTGGGAGGGAGGCTCCGGCAGCGGCAGCACGCCGCTGCTCAGTACAGAAAACGGCGGACTTGATGATGACGGCACTACGACTAACTGGGAAGATTTAACAGGCCCGGACGGCTCGCTGATGTTACAATATGATGAAAATCACGGAACAGGGGCAATAACAGGAGTGCGGGAAGGAAAAACAATAAGTGGAAACCTTTACATTAAAGAAGGACTTACTGATATAGCACAAGATGTATTTAAAAATCAAAAAGGCTTAAAGCAGGTGTATTTTCCGGCTACTATGAAGGTTCTGAGCGCAAGATCATTCGAAGGTTCCGGTCTTACAGAAGTCACAATTACAAATAATGTAGATGATATAGGTGAGGCTGCTTTTTCGGATTTACAGGATTTAAATAAGGTTACGTGGTACTATAATTCGGCATCAAGCTATGCCTCTGCAAGATATCTTTTTAGCGGAAGTGCTACTTCAGATAAAAAAATAACCATAGACTTTTACGGAAAACAGGCGGATTGGAATGCAGTAAAGGAAAAGATCGGTCTTTCAGAAGATTCATATATTCTTAATCTAAGAAATTAAGAATTAAAAACCGCGCTCAGGACGATTTTTTTAGTTTCGCACGTAAATAGAGTGTTATAGAACAAAAAAAGGAAGCAGATTCTATCAAAATCTGCTGCCTTTTTTGGAAAGGAAATCATATATTGATAGAAAAATAGGTAATGGGTGCAAAATGAAGGTCGCGGGTGCAAATCGATACCTATGGGTGCAAATGAGGGGGAATGGGTGCAAACGCCGTTAGATACTGAAATTTAGGCATTCTTGCTTTGGGAAAAACAAACCTGAATTTATCTCCTCCTACCATATTCATCAAAATTTCTCTTTAACGCTTTTTCGGTTGGAATAATCGTTCCAATTAAAGGTATCATCTGTACAACCGTGAGAATACCTCCAACAGTTCCCACCGTGTCGGTTTCTTTCCCAAATACAAACGCCATTACTACAACAGAGAGAGGTAATACGATTAGTCCACAAATATACCATAATTTCCCAATGTACTTGTGAGCAAATCTCCATGTTTCATCGTTCATCATGGATCTTTTTGTTCGATATCCGAATGTGTAATTAATTTCCTTCGGTGCTGTCTTTGAAAACAGCCGTCCAAATACGATCATTGTTATAGGCATGAGCAAAACCATTATTAACATGAATATCCAAAATCCCATTTTATAAGCCTCCGCAACTTATAATTTATTTCAATGTCCGATTTTTGTTCTGTTAATTTCAAGTTCCCTTACGTAGAATGTCCAGATAATCTTTGTAGGCAAAGGTGCGGTTCCTGTTTACATTTTCCGTTTGAACGAGAATATCCGCATCCATAAGCCGTTTTACCGCAGCTGAAACCGTGTTGTAGGAAACATTCAATGCTTCGGCCGTCTTTCCAATGTCAATAATCGGATTGGACGCTAAATATTCAAATACTAACAGCGCGTTTTTCGATGCCCTGCCCATTGCGCTTACTTTTTCACGATTTTCGGCTTGTAAGGCTGTTATTTCATCAATTGCTGCGATAGCATCCTGTGCAGACTCGTTAATTGCCAGGAGGAAGAACCTGATCCACTGTTCATAATTTCCCTTGAGTCTTACCTCGGTCATACGATCATAGTATTCTACGCGGTTCTTTTTCAGGAAATAGGAAATATAAAGCGCCGGGGTTGTCAGAACTTTTTTCTCCATCAGAAACAGGGTAATCAGCAAACGGCCGACTCTGCCGTTTCCGTCAAGAAACGGGTGAATTGTCTCAAATTGATAATGAATCAGCGCTGCCCTGATCAGAAAGTCCAAACCGTCCTCGCTATTCATATATTTTTCGAGGTCAGACATAGCCGAATTCATATCCTCCGGATTTGGGGGAATATATCTGGCATTTTTCAATGTGCTGCCTTGACCGCCGATCCAGTTCTGGGAGCGCCTAAACTCTCCGGGACTCTTTTCTTGTCCACGCACATCTTCCATTAATATCGCGTGCGTTTCTTTAATCAGTCTGTTGCAGAGTGGAAGCGTATTCAATCTTTTTACTGCATATTCTGTCGCTTTAATATAATTGACGACATCCGCCACATTTCTATTGGTATTCTTCTCAATCATCGGATCGAAAATGTCTTCAAGAGTTGCCTGCGTTCCTTCAATTTGTGATGACATCAGAGCTTCTTTTCTGACATACATGGAGACAAACAAAGCCATATTGGGAATCCTTGAAGATATACTCTCAAGCGTTGAAATCGTCCTATTCGCCTTTACAAGCAAAGAGACAAGGTCATTGTTCATTTCCAACTCAGGCTTTGGCGGTAGGGGATTCGGTATAAAGGATTTGTACTCCACCTCTCCGGAAAGATTCGTTCTGTATGATCCTGCTCGATTATTCATCTCCGCGTCTCCATTCTAATTGAAATAACAACCATATTATAGCCAGCTTGTTTCAATTTGTCAACTAAACTTGAAATAAACTGGCTGCGCCACTCGCTTTATTTCAAGCTGTATATTAAAAAAACAAACCAAGAAAAATCCGCTCCGAAAACGGCCTCGAAGCGGATTATTTTATACTACAAACTCTCAAACCCGTTGATTTCAATGCTTTTGAGAAAAAGAAAAAGGACACCGTATTCTATCAAAATATGATGTCCTATCTGGCGGAGAGTAAGAGATTTGAACTCTTGATACCCTTTTGGGGTATACACGATTTCCAGTCGTGCTCCTTCGGCCAGCTCGGACAACTCTCCACAGAGCACACTATATGCCGAATGATTTAAAAGTCTCATTCAGGCAGCTTTAGCATTCTAGCATGACGCTTTTACGGCTGTCAATTTTAGTATCAGCTTTGATTGCTTCAAGCAAATGATGCGCCCAGATGTCAATTGCAAGACACAACCCAAATCAAATCCAGGGTCCGATCTGTTTTTGATAGATTTTTTTGACGCCTTGTACAGACAAGCTGTAAAGGACCAAAAGAATACAAAGCCACAACAAGAAATGTACGGGCATTTGCTTTAGGTCTAACACGATTGCTAATGGTGTAAAGCCGATAATTAAGGCGACAACTGCGACCGCTAAAGTCGAGAACAGTAAAGCCGGCGCCGGTTTGCTATGAATAAACGGAATTTTTCCTGTTCTGATCATATGGATAATGAAAATCTGCGATAAGGTGCCGAATAGAAACCAACCGGTTTGGAAATAGGTAGAATTCGCCATTGAATTATAGCCGAATACAAACCACAGAATTATATAGCACAAGATATCAAAGACCGAACTTAAGGGCCCCATTATCCACATGAAGCTTTTTAATAATTTAACGTCCCACTTTTGCGGTTTCAGAACAAAGTCAGCATCCATATTATCAAAGGCAAGTCCCATTTGAGCAAAGTCATTTAAGAGATTTTGCGTCAAAATATGCACCGGCAACATCGGCAGGAAGGGCAGGAAAATGCTGGCTATGACCACAGCTATCATATTGCCGAAATTGCCGCTGGCTGCCATTTTGATGTATTTCATAATATTGCCGAAGGTGCGTCTGCCCAAAAGGACGCCCTCTTCTAGCACCATCAAGTCTTTAGCCAATAAAATGATATCTGCCGTTTCTTTAGCAATATCCACTGCGCTGTCCACGGAAATTCCGACATCGGATTGACGCAGAGCCGGTGTATCATTGATCCCGTCACCCATATAACCGACTGTATGCCCGTCTTCCTGCAAGGCTTTGATCACACGTTTCTTTTGCATCGGCGATAATTTGCTGAATAAATTACAGTGTTGAGCGACGTCTTTTAATTCCGCATCACTCATCTGTTCAATATCTGTACCAAGAACGTTGGTCTGAACATCGATACCGACTTTTTCACAAACCTTTAAGGCAACGCCTTCGCTATCGCCGGTCAGAACAACTGTGCGCACGCCGTGCTCCCGCAATGTCTCAATTGCGCTCTTGGCGCTTTCTTTGGGCGGATCTAAGAAACCAACGAATCCGATCAAAACCATATTACTTTCATCGGAGACTGAGAAATGCTCCTCATCCGGGACTTCGTTTTTTTGCGCGACAGCCAGCATCCTCAAACCGGCGGTATTATATTTTTCATATGTAGCCATAGCGAGTCTGCGTTCATCGGAACCTATAGTCTTAACCTGACCCTCAACCTCAACAAAGGAACAAATCGCCAGCATTTCTTCAACGGCGCCTTTGGTGATCAGCTGACGCTTGCCGGTTTTGTCCCGAAGAATTACGCTCATGCGCCGACGCGAAAAATCAAAAGGAACTTCGTCTATTCTGTTGTAGTTCCCAACGATTTCCCGGAAATTATATTTTTCTGCCCGATTAATAATGGCAATATCAATCAGATTCTTCAATCCGGTTTGAAAATATGAATTAAGATAAGCATGGCGCAATACCCTGGTATCATCTTGCCCGGTTAAATCCATATATTTTTCCAGAACAATTTTATCTTCGGTCAAGGTTCCGGTCTTATCCGTACAGAGAATATCCATTTCGCCAAAAGTTTGAATTGAGCCTAAAGTACGTACAATGACATTTCTTTTGGACATGGCGAGTGCGCCCCTGGCCAGGGTTGAAGTCATGATTACCGGCAGCATTTCCGGAGTCAGGCCGACTGCTACGCTAACGGCAAATAATAAGGCGCTGAACCAATCACCTTTGATGATTCCGTTAATCAAAAATATGATTGGGATGATGACTAACATCATTTTAATCAGCATGGCACTGACCGAAGAAACGCCGCGCTCAAAGCCGGTCTGAGCTTTTTCGCCGCTTAGCGAAGCTGCTATTGAACTGAAAAACGTATCTTCAGCAGTAAATAAGACCACAGCGATTGCCGTGCCGCTGACCAAATCGGTTCCCATCATACCGATATTTGCCAGATCGGTTAAAGCTACATCCGTATCGTCTGCGGTATCAAATTTTTCAACAGGAGCAGACTCTCCTGTCAAAGCGGCTTGAGATACGAAAGTGTCTTTTGTCGAAATAAATCTGACATCAGCCGGGATCATATCTCCCGCCGAAAATTTGATGACATCGCCCGGAACTACATCAGCGATATTGATTTCGACTAATTTTCCGTCTCTGATCACGTCGGTTTTGTTGGCGACCATTTGTTTAAGGCTTTCGGCGGCCTTGTCTGAATTGCGGCTCTGGATGAAAGCTACCAAAGATGACATAAATACCATCAAGAGAATAATCATGGTAGTCGCATAGTCGGCTACATCCGATATCACAACATCAGTTATGTAAGTTACAACGGCAATGATCAAAAGAATTATGTTAAATGGATTTACTAAAGCTTCGATAATTCTCGAAACAACCGTATGTTGCTTTTTTGTTTTGACAATATTAGAGCCATGTTCTTCCAGCCTTTTTGCAGCTTCATCAGCGCTAAGACCCTGAGCTGCAGAGCCGTATTTGCGCAGAACATCATCAATCGCCTCAGATGATAATCTGCGCAGATCCTGTTCATGCGTATAGGTGTAGGTCTGGGTATTCTGATTTCTTTTGAGGAATTTCATGAGATTCTCCTTTCTGCACTTTGTTAGCCGCAGGAGAATCTTAGAAAACAATTTTCACTCAAAGAGCAAGTCCGACAATGCTCTTTCTGAAAAAGAGCGCAGACTGGTAAAATTCCCCGCGGGAAACCGGATTATTAATGCTGATACATCGTGGTCGATAATCCAAAATAGTCACGCCCTTTCTTTTAATGATTCGGTTGCAGTAGCAACCACTCAGTAATTTAGCATACGACGCAATACTAAATCAAGCCCCAAAATTGCAATATTTGTTTTTAAATTTGATTGCCTGGATTCCCGGTCCGGGAGCGGTTGCCGATGTGATTAACAATAAGTAAGTCTTGCGAGCTCTCGTTTCACCAGAGATCGCATTTTTTGAGAAGTTCTTGACAGAGTGGGTGTTTGGGGGAACATGTTATAGTTTGCTCGGTGCCGTTGTTGTAATAAATCCTAAAGGTGATTGATTTTGTTTCTTCGTATTGCTCTCCGGTTATCGCGCCGAACAGCGCCCCGCGTTCGCCGGCTATCATGTACCCGAGGACGGCGCGCGCTAAGGTGTCATCCACAATTTCTTTGTTTATTTCCAGGATTTCCACTTTCCGGGTGCCGGGGTTCTTAATTTTCTGACCCGTATGAAAATAGATATAGGAACCAACAATCCTGATAACAATACCAAGTCCTGTTGCTACTGCGAGTATAATCAGGCCATATTTAAAGAATTTGCCGATAGACTTTTCCAGATCAATGGCAGCGGTAATCAGGCATATTGGAAAGTTCAGCATGTCTGTTCGTCCCTCCATGCAGGTCTTGCTTGGAAACAGCTGTTTGTAACTATTATATACAGGATTTTATTAATTTGCTTCGAGAATCTGCGAGATCAGGGCATGGCCTTGGGCATTGGGGTGCATGCCGTCATCGCAGATGAGATTTTCCATGTCCGGATGCTGTAGGAAGGCGCCGCGGATGTCGATTAAGGGTACTTTCTTCTTGCCGGCCAGCTGTTCTACGGCATTGCTATAGGTTTTATGCCATTGGAAGATGCTGTCGGTGGTGTTGCCCAGCCAGTTTAAAATTGCATTGGCATCAAGGTCGCGGGAGATGGTGGCGAAAAAACGATCCTGAATCAGAGGAGGGAGATTGAGCAGAAGCGGTTGAAAGTTCTGCTGCCGCAGAGTGTCGATCAGCCGTTCGTATAGATGAATGAAATTTTTCAGGGGCACCTGGGGCAAATGCTCGGCCGTGGGATTGCAGCTGATATCAGCCCAGTTGAAATTGCAGTCATTGCCGCCGAACTGGAGCAGGGCGACACCGCCCCGGGTTAGACGGTCTCGGTAGCGATCAAGCTGTTTAAGACCTTTTTCCACAGTGGCGCCGAAGACAGACAGATTCATAATATCCAGTCTAAGATCTGACTTAATTTTTTCCACAAAGCTGTTTTTCAATTGCTGATAGCGCTTTTTGAGCGGATCGAAAGCGATACCTTTGGATATGGAGTCGCCGAGCACAAGCCAGGGTTTCTGCCAGAGAGCCGATCTGTTGATGGAAAGTGCGTATATCATGGTTTTTCTCCCTTTGCTGTCATATAATAGTGCCATATCAGTAAAACCAGGTGATATAGTTATCAATACCATATTACCTGTTTGTTATAATGTCAAGCGCTTGATTGTAAATAATCTGGAGCAGGTACATTTGTTAATTTAGGCCTCATCGGTAATAATTGGGACTAAGCGCTTTATGATGTGAGGGAATAGCGATGACTAAGAGAAAGAAAAATCAAGAGATAGAAGCGGAGGAGCCGACAATTGAAGGTATCAAGGCTGCCGCTCCCTTTTCTTTAGAGGAGCTGCGCGCCGATATAGCCGCGCGGGAGCTGATTGATTACGAGCTTTTGCCCTATATTGATTTATATATGGATCAGATTATTACATTGATGTCGGAGCAGAACAAAGACGAAAGACACAGAGTTCCTCTGACCTCCTCGATGATCAATAATTATACTAAGCAGGGAGTATTGCCGCGGGCGCAGGGTAAGCGCTATACCAGGGACCATCTGGTTGACCTGACGCTTCTTATCTATCTCAAAGAAGTTATGCCGATCGCCAATATCGGCGAACTGCGTCAATTATTGGCAGAGGCGGGTGATCCTGCCTGGCGCTATCGGAATATCTCAGAGGCTTTGAGCAGGGGCAGAAAAGGTATTTTGGATCTGTTGCCGCAGGAGGCCGGCAATCAGGAAGAGCTGGTGTTGCAGATTTTGCGTCTGGGCCTGTTCAGCTATGTCGCCAGACAAACAGCTCTTGATTTGCTCGATCTGGCCCGGCAGGAGTAAATCCGGCGCGGTCTCTCAAATTGTGACCAAAATGCGGTAGGGCTTTCCCGGGCGCCTTTGTCAAGAATTAATCTGCCGCAGATTCGTAGCGTTAAGACTCGGATATATTTCCATGGCCTTCGTCAAGAGGAAATTCGCCGTCCATTCGGACTGCATCACGGTGAGGCAATCCCGGCCTGGTGCCGCTGCGGCTTTTCGCATAGAATTTGCCGTCTTCGCGCAGGACGAGATAGAGCGGTCTGCTTTTGACTTCTTCGAAAATGCGGCCGATATATTCGCCGGTGATGCCCAGCATGACCAGCACGACACCGAAAAAGAAGAGCATGACACTCATCATCGAGGCATAGCCCGGTTCCATATCAACCAGATCAAACAGCTTGGATATGAAGATGAACAGTAGAAACAGAAAGCTGGCTAAGGAGAGGGTGACGCCGAGATAGATACTGATTTTCAGCGGCCGGTAGGAGAAGGATGTGATGCCGTCGCCGGCGAGCTTCAGCATCTTGCGCAGAGGATATTTGGTGGTGCCGGCCTGGCGGGGAGCGCGCTCATAATCAACAAATGTTTGGCGGTAACCGAGCCAGGAAATCAGTCCGCGCACATAGCGATTATGTTCCGGCAGCTGCAGGAGTGCGTCACGAACGGTGCTGTCAATCAGGCGGAAATCGCCGACATCAACTGGTATTTCCACATTCGAGAGCCGGCAGAGTAAGCGATAGTAGAGGGCGGCTGTGGCTTTTTTGAACCATGTCTCACCTTCGCGCCTTTTCCGTCTGCCGTATACGACCTGATAGCCCTCCCGCCACTTTTCGATCAGCTGCGGGATCACTTCCGGCGGATCCTGCAGATCGGCATCAATGATCACAATCGCATCTCCGGCAGCATAATCCATGCCGCAGGTGATGGCTGTTTGGTGCCCGAAATTGCGGGAGAAGCTGATCAATTTGACCTTGCCGTCAGCGAGGCACCAGGGCCTGATAATCTCAGCTGTCCGGTCTGTGCTGCCGTCATCGACATATATAATCTCATAGGGGAGCTGCAGAGCAGACAATACAGCAGCAAGGCGCTGCTGAGTGGCAGTGATCACTTCTTCTTCATTAAAGACAGGTACGACAACTGACAGTTCCGGTTTCATGGATACCTCGCTAAATGATGTGTTCATTATTGACATTTTAGTATAGAAAAAGACATTTGCCTATCAAAGAGCAAAGCGCGACAGACAAGTGCCTTGCTCCAAAAGGCAGGAGGTTGCAGATATGGCATTTGTTTCCGGATAATATGTTGCGAGAACACAGGTATCCGCTGAGAGAAGATTTTTGCTTAGAGCACGTTTAAAGCCTACAATGATCAGATAACGGATACAATAAATAAAAACGAATTCGGGAGGATAATAATGAATCAGATTGAAGAAATCGGGATTGCTGATTTTGATAAAGTGGATGTCCGCGTGGGGACGATTCTGAGCGCTAAGCCAAATAAGCGTTCCAGAAATCCGTCCTATGTGCTGGAGATTGATTTCGGCGCCGAGCTGGGCGTGAAGAATTCTTCCGCTCAGATTACGAAGGTGTATGAGGCAGAAGATCTGATCGGCAAGCAGGTTCTCTGCTGTGTCAATCTGGCACCGCTGTACATCGGCTCCGTGAAGAGCGAGGTGCGAATCCTGGGTACGGAATCAGAGCAGGGTATAGTACTGCTGGTGCCAGAATTTGAAGTCAAGAACGGCGATCATGTGACCTGAGCCCGATGCTGTTCCCGATAACTGAGCGATGGTGCCGGACGGCGGTCTGAAAATACAGCAGCAATGGCGTCCGGCAGGATTTAGGTGTCCATAGGGAGATGAAGAGATGACTCAAGATTTTGATCATGACGAAGACGCCCGGGAGGAATTCCGGCACTTTATCGCTATTTGCCAGCGTTGCCAGGCTTGCGATCTGGCCGCGCACAGACAGAATGTCGTGGTCTGGCGAGGGAATATCAAGGCTCCGCTGATGATTATCGGCGAGGGACCCGGAGCGGAAGAGGATGAACAGGGTCTGCCCTTTGTCGGACGTTCCGGCCAATTGCTGGATCAGTTGCTCACGGCCTGGGAGATCAGGGAAGATGATTTTCATATCTGCAATATTGTGAAGTGCCGTCCGCCAGGCAATCGGGCGCCTAAGCCGGAGGAAGCGGAGAAGTGCCGTCCGCTGCTGACACGTCAGTTCAATCTGGTCCGGCCGCGGGTAATCCTGCTGATGGGCGGCACGGCCTATAAATATTTCACACATGATGACACCGGAATTACCAAAGTCAGGGGACGCTGGATCCAGAAGGCGGGCTATTGGATTTTGCCCACCTTTCATCCGGCCTATGTGTTGCGCGATCCACGCCGCAAGAACGATCTCTGGCAGGATATCGCTGCTGCGCGCCGCAAGCTGTCAGAGCTAAAACTTCTGCCTGAGCTAATTACTTAATGAGGTCAACACGATATGACAGCACGACGTGTCGAATTACCCCAAACTGATTACCGCCATCCCTTCCGGATTAGAACGGATATGTCGCCGCAGGGCGATCAGCCGCAGGCCATTGAACAGCTGACTTCAGGGTTGCGGCAGGGCATGCCGGCTCAGACCTTGCTGGGTGTTACCGGCTCCGGCAAGACTTTTACCATGGCCAAAGTGATCGAGGAAACGCAGCGCCCCGCCTTGGTGGTTGCGCATAATAAAACCCTGGCCGGCCAGCTTTGCGCTGAGTTCATGGCTCTGTTTCCCGATAATGCTGTGGAGTACTTCGTCAGTTATTATGATTATTATCAGCCGGAGGCCTATATCCCGTCCCGCGATATCTATATCGAGAAAGATTCGGCCATCAACGATGAGATCGATCTCTTGCGCCATTCGGCTACATCTTCGCTGATGGAGCGGCGCGATGTGATCGTGGTGGCCTCAGTCTCATGTATATACGGCATCGGCGATCCAAGCGACTATCAGCATTTGATGGTCAGTCTGAGGCCGGGCATGCGAAAAGAGCGCGATGAAGTTATTGCTCAGCTGATAGCCATCCAGTATCAGCGCAATGATTATGAGGTCAAGCGCGGAACTTTCAGAGTCAGAGGTGACATCCTGGATATATATCCCTCGTCAGCGGCTGACATCATAACCCGGGTTAGTTTTTTTGGCGATGAGATTGAAGAGATCAGAGAAATTGATGCTGTCACCGGCCGCAGTATCACGGCCCGCAGCTATGCTTCGATCTTCCCGGCTTCGCACTATGCCACTACTGCGGCGCGCATGGAGAAAGCGACTGAGAGTATTGGCAAGGAACTGGTTGAGAGGCTGGCTGAGCTGCGGGCGGAAGGCAAATTGCTTGAGGCCTATCGGCTGGAACAGCGCACACTCTACGATATTGAGATGTTAAAAGAAACCGGTTTTTGCAAAGGGATCGAGAATTATTCCCGCCATATGACGGAGCGCGCTCCGGGAGAGCCGCCCTATACATTATTGGATTTCTTCCCTGAAGACTATCTTCTCTTTATTGATGAGTCGCATGTGACAATTCCCCAGATCGGCGCTATGTATAATGGCGACCGTTCGCGCAAGGAGTCACTGGTTGATTACGGTTTTCGTCTGCCCTCGGCTTTCGACAACAGGCCCTTGAATTTTACGGAATTTGAGGACAGGATGGGGCAGACAATCTTTGTTTCCGCAACCCCCTCCAAATATGAAGCAAAACAAGCAAAGCAGGTGGTGGAGCAGGTGATCCGCCCGACCGGCTTGCTTGATCCGCAGGTTTTCATCCGGCCGGTCGCAACTCAGATCGATGATCTTTTGAGCGAGATCAGAGCCAATACCGATCACGGCGAACGGACGCTGATTCTAACTTTGACCAAGCGGATGGCCGAAGATCTGAGCGATTTTCTGCGCGAGGAAGGGATGAATGTGGCTTATCTGCACTCGGATATCGTGACCGTGGAGCGGCTCAAGATTCTCAAAGAACTGCGGGAAGGGAAATACGATGTTCTGGTCGGCATCAATCTCTTACGTGAGGGGCTCGATTTGCCCGAAGTATCTCTGATCGCTATTTTGGATGCGGATAAAGAGGGCTTTTTGCGCTCTGCGACATCCTTGGTTCAGATCATCGGCCGCGCCGCCCGCAATGTCAATGGACGGGTGATCCTATATGCTGATGAGATTACCAAGTCGATCCAACAGGCGGTGGAAGAAACCAATAGGCGCCGCGAGATTCAGGATGCCTTCAACCGTAAGCACAATATCACGCCGAAAAGTATTGAGAAAGATGTCCGCCTCCTGATCGATACGATGAGTGAGATGGTAGAAGACGGTGTCATTGAAAGGGCAGAAGAGGTTATTGTGAACGGCGATGATATTGCCGGCCTGCGTCTGTCGTCGCTCAATTTCTCACAATTGGAAAAGATGGAGAAGAAATTGGATCGCGATATGAAAGCGGCGGCCAAGCAGCTGGCTTTTGAAGAAGCGGCGGAACTGCGCGATGTTCTGATCCTGGTGCGCAATGAGCTGGCTCTGCGCCGGTCGAAATGAGCCGGCGTTGCGGTAATCTGTATGAGACGCCGCTTGTTGCGGAACCCGGTTTGCAGTTTGCCGCTAAAAGAAAAATATAGACGCCGGTTAAAATGAACCTCGCCGACGGTAGCATGCTATAATCATTTTTGAACAGTATCTCAAGTTTTTAGTTAGTAATAATTATTCGGAGGGTATCTATGACACGCGCGCAAAAAATATACAAATCATGGGTCGAAGACGCCCGCTTCTCATCATCGGTCCGTTCGGAACTGATGTCCATTGCTGGTAATCCGCAGGAGATCGAAGATCGCTTTTATCAGGATCTGCAATTCGGCACCGCCGGTCTGAGAGGTATCTTGGGCGCCGGTACCAATCGCATGAATTATTATACGGTGGCCCGGGCCGCAACCGCTTATGCCCGGCTGATCGCCGCCGGGGGAGAGGAAGCCCGCCAGGCTGGCATTGCCATTTCCTATGATTCCCGCAATTTCTCCCGCGAGTTCGCGGAGCTGACTGCACGAATTTTTATCAATCAAGGGGTCAGAGTCTTCTTCTCGACAGAATTGAGGCCGGTGCCGGTCATCTCCTTCGCCATCAGATACTATGGCTGCGCGGGCGGGGTGATGATTACGGCCAGCCATAATCCGGCTATCTATAACGGCTTTAAAGTCTATGGCGAGGATGGCGCGCAATTGCCGCCTGAAGAAGCTGACGCCATTGCCGAAATGATGGCTGATCTATCTGATCTGCCGGGTCTTATTGACGGGCTGCCTGATTTCTCCGAGCTCGGCAGTGCGGAATTGTTCATCTGGATGGGTGAAGATATTGACCGGGCTTATAGTGACTATCTGATGACTTTGTCGCTTAATCAAGAAGCCGTTGCAAAAATGAAGCAGATGCCGATTGTCTATACCCCGTTGCACGGCTCGGGCAATAAACCTGTCCGTCATCAATTAGCCAGGCTCGGCTTCACCAATATAAACATTGTGCCGGAGCAAGAGCTGCCGGACGGGGATTTTCCTACTGTGGCGCTGCCCAATCCCGAATTGCCGGAAGCAATGCAAATGGCGATTGATCTGGCAAAAGAAATTGATGCCGACCTGGTGTTGGCGACTGATCCCGATGCCGACCGCACAGGAGTGGTCGTACGCCTGCGGGACGGAAGCTACAGAATCATCAGCGGCAATGAGATCGGAATTTTGTTGATGGATTATATCCTGAGCTCCAAACAGAAAGCAGGTAAATTGGCGGAGCAGTCTTTTTGTGTGACAACGATTGTTTCGACCCGACTGACGCATGTCATTGCCGACCATTACGGGGTAGACTTGTATGAGACTTTTACCGGTTTCAAACATATAGCCGAGGCCATCAAAGAATTCGGCGATGACGCCGGCGGCCAATTCCAATTCGGTTTTGAGGAAAGCTTCGGCTATCTGGCAGGCGACCGCGTCCGGGACAAAGATGCGGTCGTATCATGCATGCTGCTGGCCGAGATGGCAGCGGTGGCCGCCCTGGAGGGCAAAACCTTCAATGATCTGCTGACAGCTATCTATGAGCGCTACGGCTATCAGGGCGAAGCTACCGTCTCCATCTACCGCGAAGGCAAGACCGGCCAGGAAAAGATCAGCGCTGCTATGGAATCTTTGCGCCGGAACAGAGCCGATGGCATTCCCGGCGCCGAAGTGACTGCGGTACTCGACTATCTCAGCGGCGAGCGCCTTAACATAGCGACAGGGGAATGTACCGACACAGCGCTTAAAGGCAGCAATGTGATGCTATATGAATTAGCCGGTCCGTCCGGCCATGACTGGATGTGTGTCCGGCCCTCAGGAACCGAGCCTAAGATCAAGATCTATTATGGCATCTATGATCAGGATCAGACCAGTTGTGACCGCAGACTGCGGGAAATCAAAGAGAAAACTTTGGCCCATCTCGACAATCTGCTGGCTTAGCATGCCGGGGGAATATATAAGTGGCCTTTACCCATCTGCATCTGCATACTGAATACAGCCTGCTGGACGGAGCGATCCGCCTGTCTGAGCTGCCGCCGCGCCTGAAAGAATTAGGCATGACTGCCTGTGCCTGTACGGATCACGGTGTCATGTACGGTGTGATTGATTTTTACCGGGCGATGAGGGAGGCCGGCCTGAAACCGATCATCGGTTGCGAGGCCTATGTGGCGCCCCGCAGTTATACTGATAAAGACGGCGTCAAGGACAGAGATCCCTGGCATCTGATTTTACTGGCCGAGAACATGACAGGCTACAAAAACCTGATGTGGCTGGTATCGGAGTCTTTCGTCAATGGTTTTTACTATCGGCCGCGGGTTGATCATCAGCTCTTGCGCGAGCACAGCGAGGGTCTGATTGCGCTTTCAGCCTGCCTGGCCGGCGAGGTCCCACAATTGATTTTGCAGGGACAGTATAAGGATGCTGTCCAGGCCGCCAAGCGCTATCAGGAGACTTTCGGCCAGGGCAATTTTTTCCTGGAATTGCAGGAGAATGGAATCCCGGAACAAACCAAGGTCAATCAGGCACTGATCAGAATCAGCAGGGAAACTGGAATCCCGCTGGTCGCGACCAATGACTGTCATTATATGTATCAGGATGATGCCTTCAGCCATGAGGTGCTGCTGTGCATCCAGACCGGTAAGACGATGAGTGATCCGGATCGGATGCGCATGCACAGCGATGAATTCTATCTCAAGTCTCCGGAGGAAATGGCGAAAGCCTTCGCCGACTATCCCGAAGCATTGGTCAATACGATGAAAATTGCCGAGCGCTGCAATGTCGAGCTGGAATTTGACCGGCTGTCACTGCCTCATTTTGAGACGCCGCGGGGGGAGTCGGCGGCGGAATATCTGCGTCAACTCTGCCTGGCCGGACTGGAGCAGAGACTGCAAAATAAAGCGGAGCATATTTCGGAGCTGACTTATCGGGAGCGTCTGGAGCACGAGCTCGAAGTCATAATTGATATGGGTTATGCGGACTATTATCTGATCGTCTGGGATTTCATACGCCATGCCAGGGAGCAGGGTATTATCGTGGGTCCGGGCCGCGGCTCCGGAGCAGCTTCTCTGGCGGCCTATGTACTGCGTATCACTAATATCGATCCGATCAAATATAATTTGCTCTTTGAGCGTTTTCTTAATATCGAGCGCGTCAGTATGCCCGATTTCGATATTGATTTCTGCTATGAACGGCGCAATGAAGTCATCCAATATGTGACCGAAAAATACGGCGCCGACCATGTTTCCCAGGTTATCACTTTTGGTACGCTGGCCGCCCGGGCGGCGATCCGCAATGTGGCGCGGGCCATTGACGTGCCCTATGCCGAGGCTGACCGCATTGCCAAGATGGTGCCGGCGGAGCTGAATATAACTTTGGATCAGGCTCTGGCGATCAATCCCGAGTTACGCCGTTATTATGATAATGATGAAGTCACCCGTCGGATCATCGATCTGTCGCGGCGTCTGGAGGGTATGCCGCGCCATGCCTCTACTCATGCCGCCGGTGTAGTTATCTCTGGTCAGCCGATCACGGAGCTGGCGCCTTTGGCCCGCAACGAGGATTCGATCGTAGTCCAGTTCACCAAGGATAATATTGAGAGGGTAGGGCTGCTCAAATTCGATTTCCTCGGCCTGCGAACCTTGACTGTGATCCAGGATACCGTAAATATGGTCAAGGCCGATAAAGGGATCGAAATCGATATTGACGATTTGGATTTCGCCGATCCCAAAATCTATGAAATGATCTCGGCCGGCGATACGGTTTGTGCTTTCCAGCTGGAGAGTCCCGGCATGACACGTTTCATGAAGGATCTGAAACCGGATAATTTCGAGGATATTATCGCCGGTATTTCGCTCTTCCGCCCCGGACCCATGGAACACATCCCGCGCTATGTTGAGGCCCGTCACGATGCCAGCAAAATTAAATACGATCATCCGCTCCTGGAGCCGATCCTTGATGTGACCTACGGCTGCATGGTCTACCAGGAACAGGTCATGCAGATTGTGCGCGACCTGGCCGGCTTCTCTCTGGGGCAGTCGGATAATGTCCGCCGCGCTATGTCCAAGAAACAGCCGGAAGTGATTGCCGGCTATAAGGATCTGTTCATAAACGGAGGTATCGATGAAGGCGGTCGGCAAGTGCCGGGCGCCTGCGCCAATGGCGTGCCGCGCCAGGTGGCAGCCAAGATCTTCGAAGATGTGATGGCTTTCGCCGGCTATGCTTTCAACAAAGCACATGCCGCTGCCTATGCCGTTGTCGCCTACAACACGGCTTGGCTCAAGTATTATTATCCGGTCGAATTCATGGCGGCAATGCTTAATAGCTGGCTGGGCAGCCTCGACCAGGCCGCTCAATATGTCCGTGCTGCCAAAGATCTCGGCATCGAGATACTGCCGCCGGACATCAATAAGAGCTATGCCCGTTTTACGACCGAGGACGGCGGCATCCGCTTCGCCCTCGGCGGGGTCAAAAATGTCGGTCAGGCAGCGATCAACAAGATTGTGACGGAGCGCGAAAATAACGGAGAGTTCACAGGTTACGGCGACTTCATGCGCCGGATCTGCGAATGCGATATCAACCGCCGGATGATTGAGAGTCTTATTAAAGCTTCGGCGCTGGACGGTTTCGGCGTTCCCAGAGCTAAGATGATCGCGGTGCTGGAGCCTTTCGCCAATCAGCTCCAGAATCAAAAGAAGATGTCCTCCTTAGGGCAGATCAGTATTTTTCAGCTGCCCGGCATGGAAGAGCAGCAGCCTGATGATGAACCCGTCTATCCGGATGTCTCCGAATTCGATGTCGATATGCTGCTGGCGATGGAAAAGGAGATGCTGGGTCTCTATATCACAGGACATCCCTTGGATGCCTACCGTGAGGATCTCTCAGCTTATCAAACAGTGACGGCTCAGGATATGGTTACTTTTGACGAACCGCCTGAGGGCAGTGAGGCGCCGGTCATGAGACCGGAGCTCCCGGACCAGACCGCTGTCATTGTCGGCGGCCAGGTTATCCGGCGCCGCAACCAGTACACCAAGCGCAATGATCTGATGGCTTTCCTGGAGGTGGAGGATCTGACCGGCAGCTTTGAGTTGATTGTTTTCCCCGCCGTATATGAAAAATATGTCGATCTCTTAGGCGAAGGCAAGGCGATCCTGGTCAGGGGACGGCTCAGCGTGCGCGAGGACGAGGCGATCAAAGTGATTGCGGAAGAGCTGTTTGACCTGGCGAATTTGCCGAAGGCCGCGCGGGTAGAGCTGGCGTCTTTCGGCCGTGGCCGGACAGCAGCCGGGTACAGCCCGGCAAGCAACTCCGCAGCGCAGGACAGCTCCGTAGTGCAGGACAGCCCCGCTGACAGCTCCGCGGTATGGGCAAAGATGCCGGATCCGGGGGAGGCGCCTTCGACGCAAAATACATTGGTTGTACGTTGGCGAGGCGAAACCAGCGAGGAGGCTCTGAAACCGCTAAAAAGCGCCTTGGCCTATTTCCCGGGGTCAAGCCGGGTGCGCGTGTATCTGGAGCAAGAGTCGAGATTGCTGGAGCCCTTGCCTCGCGGTGTCCAGTTGGATAGTGAGACGTTGGCATTATTAGCGGAGCGTTTCGGTGTTGAGAATATCAGCGTCTTTTAACCTGATACTACTATTGTTGATTATTCTTTTAATGTTAGAATGCTACCAATAAATTAAGAAATCCGCCGCGAGCGGGATTGACCTGAGGAAACATAGTATTGGGAAGGGTTGTACTGAGGATTAATTGTGAATACCAGGCTTAAATTCGAGCTGAATGTACCCAATGTTCTCACCACTTTGCGCCTGACAGCCGTACCGGTTCTGGCCTGGTTAATCTGGCGCTGGCCGAAATATAAAGTAGCCGGCTTTGTTACCTTCCTGGCAATCTGGTTGACGGATATACTTGATGGCTGGATCGCCAGGCGCTTTAATCAGATTACGGAATTCGGCAAGCTCTTTGATCCTCTGGTGGATAAAATTTTCCAAGTCACAACGGCGGTAATGATGTTCATGATCGGCCGCATTCCGCTATGGGTGCCGCTGTTCATGCTATTGCGCGAGACACTGATGATTGGCGGGAGCTGGTATCTGCTGAAAGAGCGTGATACTGTTGTATACTCGGATCATTTCGGCAAGGCGGCGACCTTTTTCTATGTGCTGGCCTTCAGTCTTTTGTTCTGGCTGCCGGATGAGCCGCGCTGGATCAGAGATGTGATCTTTATAATTCCGATCCTGCTTTCACTGACAGCGACGATCAATTATACCTATAAGAACCGTGAGAAATGGTCCAGGCGCCGCGATGCCGAGAGTCAGCAGTAGCTCCGCCGCCGTCTTGCGGGCAGCGGGGGATCTTGAATGGCGGGGGCTCTTTTCTAGGGAAATGCCGAAGAAAACTCTGAAAATACTTGAATTTGATAAAGTCCGCGATCTGCTTGTGCTGCGCGCCTGTACAGCGCCCGGACGGGAGCGCTGCGCGGCGCTTTCGCCGGAAAGGAATCTGGAAAAGATTCGCTCGGCGCAGGCGGAGACCTCTGATATGGTCAGATTGCTGCTGGAGCGAGGCGATCTGCCGCTGGCCGGAATCTCAGAGATCAAGCCGGCTGTGCGCAGAGCCATGGCCGAAGCTGTTCTCAGCACAGCCGAACTGTTGCGGATCGGTGCTTTTTTGCGCTCGGTGCAGAGGGTGAAGGCGGTTTTGCCGGAGGACTATGGCGCGGATGCCGAGCCTCGTTTGGTATATGACCGCATCGCTATGCTCTATCCTTTGGCCGGTCTGGAAGCGAGGATTGACGAGTGTATCGCGGGCGAAGATGAGATCCGCGACCGCGCGACGCCGGAGCTGTACAATATCCGCCGGCGCATCAGAAAGGCGCAGGAGAATATCCGCCAGGAGCTGGAGCGCCTGGTGCGCTCTCGTCCTCTGGCGTTGCAAGAGGCGATCGTGACTTTGCGCGGCGATCGCTATGTTGTTCCGGTCAAGGCGGAGCACCGCAATCAAGTGCCGGGCCTGGTGCACGATACCTCAGCCAGCGGCAGCACTGTCTTTGTCGAGCCGCTGGCAGTCGTCGAGCTCAACAATCAGATCAAGGTGCTGATGGCCGAGGAGAAGCAGGAGATTGAGGAGATTTTGCGGGAGCTGAGCAGCAAAGTTGCCAATCAATCGGATGTCCTGCTGACCAATGCGGAGATTCTCACTTTGCTTGACTTTGCTCAGGCTAAGGCCAGGCTGGCTCTGGCCATGAAAGCAATGCCGCCTGAATTCAACGATGAGGGGCGAATAATTCTCAAAGGCGCGCGGCATCCCTTGATTGCGACTCAGGCTGTGGTGCCGATTGACTTTGAACTGGGTACGACTTTCCGCACTTTAGTGATAACAGGTCCTAATACAGGCGGCAAAACCGTCACGCTCAAGACCTGCGGTCTTCTGACCCTGATGGGTATGGCCGGTCTCCAGATTCCGGCGCAAGACCGCAGCGAACTCTCCACCTTTGATCATGTGCTGGCGGATATCGGTGACGAGCAGAGTATCGAGCAAAGCCTTTCGACCTTTTCGTCGCATCTGCGCCAGATTATAGAGATTACCGCGCTGGCCGGGCCGGGAAGCCTGGTGCTGCTGGATGAGCTCGGCGCGGGTACTGATCCCTCTGAGGGGGCGGCTCTGGCAATTTCGATCCTGGAAGATCTGCGCCGCAAGGGTGCTCTGACAGTAGCGACCACTCACTACAAAGAACTCAAAGGTTATGCTCTTAACACTTCCGGGGTTGAGAACGCCTGTTGTGAATTTGATACCGATACTCTGCGTCCGACCTTTCGCCTGATGATCGGCGTGCCCGGTGTCAGCAATGCCTTTGCTATCTCGCAGCGGCTGGGTCTTGATCCGGAGATCATTGCCCGGGCCAAAGAATTGATCTCTGACGAAGGCGCTCGCTTCGAGGAGCTGGTGGCATCGATTGAAAAGAGCCATCAGGAGGCAAGGCGCATACGGACGGAGATCGATGCCTTGCAGGCAGAAAGTGTTGCGGTAAGAGAAGCTCTGGCGGAGGATGAGCGCAAGCTGGAGCTAAAGCGCCGTGAGATCCTGGATCAGGCAAGGGAAGAGGCTGATCTGCTCTACCGCCGGGCCGAGGAAGAGATCGAGCAGCTGCTGGAAGAGCTGAAACAGAAGATGGAGCAGGAAGCCGGCCACCATATCGTCAGTGAAGCCAGAAGTCAGATCCGCCAGGCCCGGGAGAAGATCGGAGCCGGCAGACAAAAGGAGCGGCTGAGCAGACACGCCGGAAAGACTTTGACTGCGGAAGATATTGTGCCCGGAGAATATTATGACGCCCCGGCTCTGGGGCTTTCCGGCAGTGCGGAAGGCCCGCCGGACAGCAAGGGCAATGTGGTGCTGCGCAGCGGCCAGATGCAGGTGACCGTGCCCTTCAGCGCCCTGACTTGGCCCGCTAAGAAGGAGACTGCCGTCAAGAAGAGTCCCGGACGCAGCAGCAAAGAAAACATCTCCGCGCTCACTGCCGAGAAGAGACTTTTCCTGGGGACGGAAATTATGCTGCGCGGTAAATTGGTCGAAGAAGCCCTGTTTGAGCTGGATCATTTTTTGGATGATGCTGTCCTGGCCGGACTTGGTGTAATCAGGATTGTCCACGGTAAGGGCACTGGCGCCCTGCGTTCCGCTGTCGGCGATTTTCTGTCGCGCGACCGGAGAGTGGCGAGCTTTCGCCTGGGCGGACAAGGCGAGGGCGGAGATGGTGTTACGATCGCCGAGCTGAAATAAGGCATCTTCCTGCGCTCCGGCGGGCACGGTTTTATCTTGTTTAAGTATTTTCGCTCTCTACGGTATAATAAAAGCAACAGTTGCAGGCGATGCTCTTTGCAGGGGAGGAAGTATGAATCAGGCTTATCTGTTTAACACTGGGGATAACTTCCAAAGTTATAAGATGCTGGGTTCTCGTCCGGATCTAAGCCGCGACGGGGAACCGGGTTATCGCTTTGCAGTCTGGGCGCCCAATGCCAAAGCCGTCAGTGTCGCAGGCGATTTCAATTTCTGGAATACCGAGCGCGATCCCCTCTCTCCTTATGGCACAACGGGAATCTGGACGGGATTTATCAGCGGTGCTGAGCAATGGCAACGCTATAAATACGCGATCAGAACCGAAGACGGGCGCCTGATTCTAAAAGCTGATCCCTATGCCCGCCACGCCGAGACCAGGCCTAATACCGCCTCGATTCTCTATGATCCTGACGATTATGAATGGCATGATCAGGAATGGATGGAGCAGCGTCCGGAAGCCACAGCGATCGGACCTCTGAATATCTACGAATGTCATCTCGGCTCCTGGCGCCGTTATCAGGATAACAATACTTATACTTATCGCGAGATCGCGCCGCAGCTGGCAGCCTATCTGACTGATATGGGTTACAATGCCGTCGAATTGATGCCGGTCAATGAGTATCCGCTGGATGCCTCCTGGGGTTATCAGGTAACGGGCTATTTCGCTATAACTTCACGCTACGGCACACCGGCTGATTTTAAGTATTTTGTAGATACAATGCACCTGGCCGGGATTCGGGTTATCATTGACTGGGTTCCCGCTCATTTCCCGTCCGATGATTTTGCTCTGGCTAATTTTGATGGCAAGCCATTGTTTGAATATTCCGATCCGCGCCTGGGGAATCATCCCTCCTGGGGTACGCTGGTTTTTAATTACGGCCTGGCCGAGGTCAATTCATTTTTGATCTCTTCCGCCTGGCTTCTACTGGACGAATTCCACGCGGATGGACTCAGAATCGATGCTGTCAGCTCTATTCTGTCGCTCAATTTCGGTCACGATGATGCTGACAAGATCTACAATGAAAAGGGCGGGGAAGAGAATTGCGAAGGAGTAGCCTTCATCCGGAAACTAAATCGCACGGTCAGAGAGAATATGCCGGCCGCGATGATGATCGCGGAGGAATCCTCAGCCTGGCCGCAGGTAACCGGGCCGACGGAAGAAGGCGGTCTGGGCTTCACTCATAAATGGAATATGGGCTGGATGAACGACATTCTCACCTATGTTAAAGCCGATTATTACGCCCGCGGCGTATTTCATAAAAATGTGACCTTCTCCATGTTGTATGCTTTTCATGAGCGTTTTATCCTGCCCTTCTCTCATGATGAGGTTGTACATGGCAAAAAGAGTCTGCTGGGGCGTATGCCGGGCGACTACTGGCGCCAATTCGCATCGCTTCGCGCGCTATACGTTTATCAATATACGCATCCGGGGGCAAAACTTAATTTTATGGGCAATGAATTCGCGCCCTATACGGAATGGCGCTTCTATGAAGAGCTGGAATGGTTTATGCTCAAATATCCCTCTCACCATGCTATGCAGAGCTTCTGCCGTGAACTCAATCATTTCTATCTCGCTACCCCCGCTCTGTGGGAAGATGACCGCTCCTGGTCTGGCTTCCGGTGGATTCAGGTCGAGGACAAAAACAATAGCGTCTTCGCCTATTTGCGCCGCAGCGCTGACCGGCAGGATGTGCTGCTCTGCGTGTTGAATTTCACACCTAAGAGCTTCGAAAATTACGTGTTGGAACTGCCGGAGGGCGGGACGTGGCGCCTGGTATTGGACAGCGATTGTCAACGCTTTAGCGGCAGCTCGTATTTAGAGCAGGATGAGGCTCATCATCTATTGACGGCAACGAAACTGCCGACCGACGCAAAGGAATCGCTTACTGCCGCCGAGTTAGAGCATGAGCTTGTTTCCGAGCCTGATGTCGGCCGGGACGGTAAGTCAGCGCCGGTACAGAGTACGGCGCGAAGTTGGGTACTTAACGTGAAGCTGCCGCCCTTGGCGGGGCTGATCTTTGTCAAAGAAAATAATTCACTGAATGGAGGTGTTGTTGATGGTCAGACAGGAAACAGTTGCCATGATATTGGCCGGCGGCCAGGGAACCCGCCTGGGCGTACTGACTGATCATGTGGCCAAGCCCGCCGTACCTTTCGGCAGTCGCTATCGCATCATAGATTTTCCCTTGAGCAACTGTACCAATTCAGGCATTGAGGCTGTGGGCGTCCTGACCCAGTATCAGCCTCTGGAGCTCAACAAATATATTGGCAACGGCCATTCTTGGGATCTGGATCGCAATAGTGGCGGAACTTATATTTTGCCGCCCTATCAGAGCATTTACGGCAGTGACTGGTATAAGGGCACGGCAAATGCGATCTATCAGAATATTTCCTTTATTGATCGTTTTTCTCCCAAGTATGTACTGGTTCTCTCCGGCGATCATGTCTACAAGATGGATTATAGCGCGATGGTAAGGCAGCATGCCCAGACAGAGGCTGACGGTACCATCGCAGTGATCGAAGTGCCTTGGGAAGAGACATCGCGTTTCGGGATTATGAACACCGATGAAGATAAGCGCATTATCGAATTTGAGGAAAAGCCCAAGGAGGCCAAGAATAATCTGGCCTCGATGGGTGTCTACTGCTTCTCTTGGCCGTCTCTGAGAAAGTATCTGATCCTGGATGAGGAGAAGACCGGATCTGACAATGATTTCGGCAAGAATGTAATCCCTATGATGTTAGCGGATCAGCAGAGGATGTATGCCTACACCTTCAATGGCTATTGGAAAGATGTGGGAACTGTATACTCGCTCTGGGAGTCGAATATGGATCTGCTCGACAAGCCGGAGGAAATCAATCTGCACGATGATTCCTGGCGTATCTACAGCCGCAATCCGATCAGGCCTTCGCATTTTGTCGGTCCCAATGCCGTAATGGACAGAGTGGCCGTGACGGACGGCGCTGAGATATATGGAACAGTAATCCATTCTATGCTCTCTCATAGTGTCGTTGTCGAAGAGGGCGCGACTGTCAAAGATTCTTTTCTGATGCCGGGGGTTGTGGTCAAACAGGGCAGTTATCTGGAACGCTGTATTGTCGGCATGAATACTGTAATCGGCGCTGATGTACAGATCGGGCCTGAGGTTACGGACGGTACCACATATTATGCAAACGAACGCGTCTGCGCCGAGGGCATCTCTGTCTTCGAACAGAATCTGATCATTAACGACGGCGCCAAAATCAATGGCAATTCCATGATTTATATGCCGACAGCCAACGAGGGTTTCAATAAGATCGTAATCGGTCTCAACGAACGAGAATTGGCGATGGAGGTGTAATATGCTGATAAACGCAATGGGATTGATAGTTGCGGATCACGACCAGGTCCACCTGGGAGAGTTGACAGGGCCGAGAGCTTTGGCAGCAGTGCCCTTTGCCGGGCGCTATCGCATCATTGACTTTATTCTCTCCAACATGGTCAACTCCGGCATCAGAACAGTCGGCGTCCTGGCCGAGACCAAATACCGCTCCCTAATGGATCATCTGGGTACCGGGGCTTCCTGGGATTTAGACAGGATGACGCAGCGACTGTTTATTCTGCCACCCTTTATTAATCAGAGTGTCATGCGCGGAGCTCAGACTTCAGATCTGTCCGGTCTGTTAAATTATGTAGAGAACGGCAATCAGAAATATGTGGTCATTTCCGATAGCAATGTGATCATGAATGAACGTTATGAAAAGTTGTTTGAAGTACATGTCGAGTCAGGGGCAGAGATAACAGTTCTGTACAATAAGGACGGGGCGCGTTTCGGTTCTCCGGTTATCAGCCTGGAGCTGAGCGAGCAGGGCAGAATAGTAGACCTGCTGCTGGATGCCCCGCATCTGGCAAATGACAATAATTTCCTCGGGCTCTCTATTATCTCGCGCGATCTGTTTATAGAACTGCTGGAGGCAGCCATAGCCCGAGGTCACAACGAATTTACACAACTGACGCTACTGAGGATGTTCCCGGAACTGGATATCCGGGGCTGTGAGCATACCGGCTTTTCTCTGCGGATCAATTCAGTTGCTTCTTATTACAGCGCCAGTATGAGGCTGCTGGAAAGCAAGGTGCGCAATCATTTATTCCAACAGGAGCGACCGGTATTTACCAAGGTTAAGAATGAAGCTCCTGCGGCATTCGTACCTGGCTGCAAAGCCAATAATCTGCTCTCATCAGACGGCTGCATCATCCGCGGCGATGTGTCTGACAGTGTTTTCTTCCGTGGCGTTGATATGGGCAAGCATAGTGTGGTCAGAAATTCGATCATCTTCCAGAATGTAGTGATTCAGGACGGTGTGATGCTTGAGCATGTTATTATTGACAAAGACTGCATTATTCGCAGCGGGGTTGAACTCAAGGGGCAGCCGGACTATCCTGTATTGATCGGCAAAGGCTCTCTGGTCTGATTTCTCCTGTATCGGGCCGGAGTATATTTGGTCTAACGGGGGATGGTCTTGAAAATATATGAAGCCTGAGCAAGTCAATATTTGCCGAGGTTGCTTCAGACAGTGAAAGGAAGGCACAATGAAAATCCTTTTTGTTAGTTCTGAACTGAGTCCACTGGCTCATACAGGCGGCCTGGGCGATGTTGTCGCCGCTTTGCCGGCCGCCCTGCTGGAGACAGGCCATGATGCCCGTGTCATCATGCCGCTCTACCGTCAAATTAGGCTCATTTACGGGGATCAGCTTGAATTTATGCGCTGGACAATGATCCAACTCGGCTGGCGGACCATGTACAGCGGCCTCTACCGCCTGCAGGCGGGTGATGTTACGGTCTATCTGATCGACAATGAGTATTTTTTCGGCCATGACGATATTTATTTGGATTATTCCTTTGATATTGAGCGTTTCGCTTTTTTCCAGCGCGCCGTGCTGGAAGTACTCGGCGAGCCGCTGGATTTTCAGCCGGATATTTTGCATCTGAATGACTGGCAGGCAGCGATGATTCCGGTTCTTCTGGAGGCGCATTACCGGCCGCACGGTTACCATACCGGACTGAAGACTGTTCTTACCATCCATAATCTGAAATACCAGGGAGTCCATGGCAGAGAGCAGCTGCGTGATCTGTTTGATCTGCCGGAGAGCTATTTTACAGATGAACTTATTTTGAAAGACGGTGTGCCCAATTTCCTCAAGGCGGGCATTATCTTTTCTGATCGGATCACAACTGTCTCGCCGACTTATGCAGACGAAATACTTACTGACTATTTTGGCGAAGGTCTGAATGGCGTATTGGCAGCGGAGAAAACTAAGCTCACAGGCATTCTGAACGGGATTGACACTGTCTCCTATGATCCGGCCGCAGATCCTGTCCTGTCCTGCAACTATGACGTCGCCACTTGGCTGAGCGGCAAGGCTATCTGCAAGAAATCACTCACGCGAGATCTGGGTTTGGCTGCAGTGGCAGATAATCCGCTTCTGGTTATGGTAACCAGGTTGACCCATCAAAAAGGCATTGATCTATTGTTGCGGATAGGCGATGAGCTGCTGGCTACGACTGAAGCCAATCTGGTCATCTTGGGCACCGGCGATGAAAATTATGAATTCCGCATTCGCGATCTTGCCGCTCGCCATCCTGATCAGATGAGAGCTCTGATCGAGTTCGACCCGGTAATGGCGCGTCAGCTCTACGCAGCCTCTGACCTGTTCCTGATGCCGTCCTTGTTTGAACCCTGCGGCCTTTCACAGATGATCGCCATGCGCTATGGCAGTCTGCCGGTGGTACGCCAGACGGGAGGACTGGCTGATACGGTTCAGCCATATAACAAGTACGATGGCAGCGGCAATGGTTTCGGTTTCCTCAATATCAATGCCCATGAGCTTCTGTTCACGATCAAAGATGCCATTGATCTCTATGAAAATGATCCCGCCGCCTGGGCTTGCTTAGTCGAAACAGCCATGACGGGTGATTATTCTTGGTTGCACTCTGCCCGTGAATATGTGGCTATCTACCAGGAAATTGTTCCTCAGAGTACTCCGGAAGGAGAGGAACAATTTGAAGACCCTGAGCAACCGGAACAAACAGAAAAGCCGGGACGCAAAATAGGCAAAGGCCGCAGTGGCCGGAGCAATAATAAATAGCTATGAGGGCAGAACACAGATCCCGACTGGCAGTTTTCCGCCGGCCTTATGGCGCGGTGCCCTGCGGCACCAAAGTCAGGTTCCGAATCCATATTCAAGCTGCATCTGAGATGGTCAGAAGAGTCTGGCTCTGCTACAGCTATGGCCTTTACGATTTTTTCACGAATCGAGCCATCATGTTGGAAATAGCTGCGCCGAAGGCGGCCGCGTCCGGTCCCGGCAGGACTGTGTCGAAGAACGGTGAGGTCACGGCTGCCGACAGTACTTGGTATGAGATCAGTCTGACTATGCCCGCGGAGCCGGCTCTTTTCTTCTATTATTTCAGGATTGAAAGCCGGTTGGGTAAGAAATGGGCGATCCCTGCTCCCGGCTATCTGTCGGATACAATTATCATAGATCAGGAGCCGGAGGCATATAAGCAGGGACAAGCTTTCAAAGACCGCTGGCAGATAACGGTGCATGAGACAGATATTAAGCTGCCGGCTTGGCTGCCTGGGTCTGTTTTTTACCAGATCTTTCCTGACCGCTTCGCCAGAGACCGGGACTTTGATCAGGAGAAATTGCAAAATCTCTGTGCTCTGCCGGAGCGCGTCTGCCATCAGGACTGGCGCGAGCCGGTTGACTTTCGCGGCAAGCCGCAAACCGGCTATATCGCGGCCGATTTTTACGGCGGGACTCTGAACGGTATCAAGGAAAAGCTGCCTTATCTTCAAGAATTGGGAGTTAATGTCATCTATCTCAATCCAATCTTCAAAGCCAGATCCAATCATCGCTATGATACCGGCGACTACGAGCAAATCGATCCGCTGCTGGGTACTGAGCAAGACCTGGCTGAGCTATGCGGCGCGGCAGACAAATTAGGCATCCGCCTGATCCTGGATGGCGTCTTCAGCCATACCGGCGCTGACAGCCGTTATTTCAATCTCTATGACCGCTATCCGGAGGCGGGAGCTGTCCAGGCGGCCAGAGACGGAGTGTATTCGCCCTGGAGCAGCTGGTTTGATCTCTGCTTTAATGGTGACCGGGCTGTTTATGAGTCCTGGTGGGGTTTTGAAGAACTCCCAAATGTCAAAGAACAGGATCTCGGTTTTCAAGAATATATCGCCGGCCCCGGAGGCATCCTGCAAAAGTGGCTCGAGCTCGGTATTTCCGGCTGGCGACTGGATGTCTCCGATGAATTGCCCGACAGTTTTATCCGCGCCATACGCCAGCGTCTGGAGCAGGTTGAGCCGGAGGCGGTTCTTCTGGGCGAGGTCTGGGAAGATGCCAGTTGCAAACATAGTTATGGCAGTTACCGGGACTTTGCTTTCGGCAGAACACATCATCAGCTGATGGGTTATCCGTTTCGTAAAGCTGTGATCGCCTATCTGCGCGGCGATCTGCCGGCGCAAGGACTGCTGCATGCTCTGGAAACTATCCGTGAGCATTATCCATTGCCGATTTTTTATGCCAATCTAAATCTTATTTCCAGTCACGATACCAAGCGAGCCATCACCGCCCTGGCCGGCGCTGATGGCAACTATAGCCGGCAGCAGCAAAGTAAAATCAAGCTCAGCTCTGCCGAGAGAGCGCGGGGCGAGAGATTGCTGCAATTGGCCTATTTGATTCAGACCTGCTATCCGGGTTGCTCTGCCATCTATTACGGTGACGAGCGCAGTCTTGAAGGTTATTGCGATCCGTTTAACAGAGCTACTTTCCCTTGGCAGGAGTCGGAGCCGGAACTGACTTCGGTTTTCCGCAGGTTGGGACAATTGCGGCGGAGCAATGTCCTGCGCAGCGGCTATTATCTGCCCTTATTGGCTCGCCGTGATGTCTTTATCTTTGGCCGCTATCTGCTGGACGGCCTTGATGTTTTCGGAGAGCCGGGCGAACAGAGCGCAATACTCTGTTTCATCAATCGGGGACAAGAGGAGCAAATACTTGATTTAGCGCAGTTTAGCGCTGAAATCATTGATAATATGGCTTTGGCCTCGGAGGCGGAACGGCAGGGAGCCGGACTTCTTCTAGAGACACTTGGAAAGTCGGATACCGCCGCTGCGAGCTTGACATTGCCGCCGCTATCAGGTCTACTTTGCCAGGATGGAAAGCTGAGCCGGATTATCTAACCTACGGCCGGATGGCCGTGGAAGCCAAAACCCTGGCAAACATCTATAATGAAATATTGAGAAAGAATAATAGCGTACCGTTACAGTTGCAGTTTATAGAAGACAGTTGCGACAGCAGCGCACGCAGGAGGTAGGAGGATAATAATGACAGCCCTGAAAGGAAATCTGATTTTTGGCCAGTCGGGCGGACCGACCGCGGTAATCAACTCCAGTGCCGCAGGAGTTTTCGAGGAGGCTTTGAAGCATCCTGATATTATCGGCAAAGTCTATGGCGCGGCCCACGGTATCGTCGGGATTTTGCAGGAAAATTTTTATGACATCGGTCAGGAGGAGCCGGAGGAGCTGAAACTCCTGCTGGGCACACCTTCATCTATTCTGGGCAGTTGCCGGTATAAATTGGCCGATCCTGCCGAGGATGACACTGATTATAAAAAGATTTTGGAAGTTTTCCGCAAATATAATATCCGCTATTTTCTCTATAATGGCGGCAATGACTCCATGGATACCTGCGACAAGATCGCTAACTATCTGGATCAGCACGGTTATGAATGCCGGGTCATCGGTGTGCCGAAGACTATAGACAACGACCTTTGGGGTACAGATCATTGTCCCGGTTTTGGCTCGGCTGCCAAATTCGTTGCCACTACCACGATGGAAGTATTCCTCGATTCCCGGGTATATGACCGCGGTATGATCATTGTGCTCGAAGTCATGGGGCGTCATGCCGGCTGGCTGGCAGCTGCTACCGCTCTGGCCCAGGTCAAGGGCTATGGCCCGGATCTGATTTATTTGCCGGAGCGCAGCTTTGATTTGGAAAGGATGCTTGAGGATGTCAGAGAGATCTATGACAAAAACAAGAATGTTATGGTTGCCGTTTCCGAAGGCGTTCAAACTGCAGACGGGCGCTTCATTCCGGAGCTGGTAAGCGAAGTGGCTGTTGATGCTTTCGGTCATAAGCAACTTGGTGGCGCGGCTCAAGTTTTGGCTGATTATCTGTCGTCCGAGCTCAAGGCCAAGAACCGGGGGATCGAGCTGTCATTGCTGCAGCGCAGTGCCTCGCATATAGCGTCGGGCAGAGATATAGAGGAAGCCTATCGAGTCGGCGCTGAATCGGTTCAGGCGGCGCTGGCCGGAGCCACTGATGTCATGCTGGCTTTCCGCCGCTGCGACGGCGCCGACTACCGGATTGAGACTTTCCGGATGCCCTTGGCTGAGGTTGCCAATAAAGAGAAGACCGTGCCGCAAGAATGGATCAACGAAGCCGGTAACGGCCTCACATCCGAATATATTGATTATGCTCTGCCTCTGATCCAGGGCGAGCCCAAACAGGTTAAAGTTGATGGCTTGCCGCGCTTTGCGCGTTTGCGCAAAGTTCAGGCCGGCAGACCGGGTCAATAATTATCAGGCTCCGTCTCGGTTGATATAGCAGCACCGGATACGCCGAGGTAGCTGCAATCTGAGGCGGAGCCCTTTCGGAGGTTAAAATGCTGATTCTAAACGAACATGATCTGAGAAAACTGGTGAGCTGGCCGCAGATGATTGACTTTGTCGAGGAGGCATACCGGATTTTTGCCCGCGGTGAGTTTCTGATGCCCGACCGTTTGACTGTCACACGCGGCAGAGACACGATTGCTTTCATGCCTTGTTTTACCAATGAAATCTTCGGCACTAAATTTCTGACGCTTTTTCTTGATAATCCGGCGAAAGGTTATCCCTATCTGGACGGTCTGATGTTCCTCAACGATCTCGACAACGGTAAGACGCTGTCGATTATGGACGGGCGCTATCTGACGGCACTTCGCACCGGAGCTGTCGGCGGTGTCGGTGTCAGGCATTTGTCCCGTCCGGATTGTAAAACAGCGGGTGTGATCGGGGCCGGACAGCAGGGATTCACTCAGGCTATCTATGCGGCCCATGCCCGGAATTTGGAGCGCCTATACCTATATGACGCCTTCGATAAAGACTGGCCGAAATATATTGCTCGCCTGAAGAGAGAAATTGATCAGCGTGATCTGGAGATTTTTGTCTGCGGGTCAGGCGAGGAGTTGGTAGAAAAAAGTGAAATCATCATTACGGCGACGCCGGCGGAAACTCCGGTTCTGCCTGATGATCCTGAAATGCTGCGCGGGAAATGCATTGTCGCGATTGGTTCCTATAAGCATGAGATGCGCGAGATCCCTGACAGCATCTGGCTACTGCTTGACAAAGTCTATATCGAGCTGCCCTTTGCTCTGGAAGAAACAGGAGATCTCTACTATCCGCTGCAGGAAGGCCTTTTTACAGAAGATCAGGTGCGCTATATCGGCGATCTGCTGGAGGAGGGAACAGAAGTCTATCCGCAGGCGGGTGAGACCACCTTCTTCAAATCGGTCGGCATGGGCATCCTGGATCTCCATGTAGCTCGAAAGCTTTATGAACTGGCGGTGGAACGAGACATCGGCCAGAAAGTCAAGTTCTAGTTTAACTTCTCTAGACAAAAATTTAGCTGACAATTGAAATGGGAAGTATTGAAAAAGTCCCGCAACCCATAGGTTGCGGGACTTTTTGGTGCGGTCGGTGGGAATCGAACCCACACGGTCCCCCACACGCCCCTCAAGCGTGCGCGTCTGCCAGTTCCGCCACGACCGCCTATGTGGCTTTTGTATTATGGCAAAAGGCATCTCAAATGTCAATTGACCGGCAGAAAGTCCTATCAGATAATCTGCGCAAAGTTTCCGAATATTTGATACACCTGATTAGTTGCGTATAATTGTAGAATAGAACGAGGCCATATCTTCAGTCTTGCCGGGGCTGCTTGCAGGGCAGATCCGCAAGGGACCGGGGCCAGGCTCATCTCTGCTTTAATTTGAAAGTTTTAGTTTGAAAGGACTGAATATGCCTGTGATCAAAAATATTGTTGCGGAACAAAGAGATAATCTGCGAGCGACCAGACGCTATTTGCATCAGCATCCTGAATTATCGGGCGCAGAAGAAAACACTTTGGCTCTGATTAAAGCCAGACTGGCGGAATACGGTCTGCCGCTGGTTTACCAGGCTGATGGACAGGGTCTGGTGGCGAAACTCACCGGACCGGCAGGTGGCAGGGTGCTGGCCTTTAGGGCGGATATGGATGCTCTGCCGCTGACCGATATGAAAGATGTGCCCTATGCCTCCTGTAATCCCGGGGTCATGCATGCCTGCGGGCATGACGGACATACGGCAATTTTGCTGTCTTTGGCCGAAGTATTGTCTGCCCATCCGGAACTGGTGCAGGGGGATATATATTTCATTTTCCAGCAACATGAGGAGAAACTGCCGGGAGGAGCTAAAGGCATTGCCGCGAGTGGTGTTTTGGATAGAGTGGATGCCGTTTACGGTCTGCATTTATGGACATTCATACCCTATGGTGAAGTCGGTATTTGTCCTGAAAAATGTATGGCTGCCACAGATGCATTTACAGTTGAGCTGATTGGCAGGGGCGGTCATGGGGCAGCGCCCCACAAGACTGTTGATGCCTTGGTGCTGGGGGCTCATATTGTTCAGGCACTGCAATATGTCCTCAGCCGCTTCAAGGATCCGCTGGAACCGGCTGTGCTCAGCATCGGCAAATTCAATTCCGGCAGCAGTTTCAATATTATTGCCGAGAAGGCAGTTTTGGAAGGCATTACCCGTCACTTTGATGAAGGAACCAGAAAACTAATCAGAGAGAGAATTGAACAGACAGTAGCCGGTGCCTGCCGTATGTTCGGCGCCGACTATAATTATGTGTATGAAGATGGTTTTCCGCCTGTTATCAATTATCCCGGAGAAGTTGAACGTGTTGTCGAGGCAGTTAGTCATATTAGTGAGGCTAAGGCTGTCACGCTGCCGCCGCAGATGATAAGTGAGGATTTCTCCTATTTTCTGCAACGCAAAAAAGGCTGTTTTTTCTTTGTTGGCGCCGCCAATGAGGAGCAGGGTATAATCTACCCGCACCATCATTCTCGTTTTGACCTGGATGAGCGCTCACTGGAGATCGGCCTGGAAATATTCTTGCGCCTTTGCCGGCAGTGAACGCTTAGTAAACGATTCAGGATAGAATAGTAGCATGAGAGACAGTTACCGCAGCTTGAAGCAGGAAGGCAGATCCGGCTATACGGATCGCAAATCCGAGTTCATCGGCATTGCCAAGCCGGTAGAGACAGGCGCGGAAGCAGAAGAATTCGTCGCGGCTGTCCGAGCCGAATTCCCTGATGCCAGGCATCATGTTTATGCCTGGATTACAGGTGGCGATGAAGTCTTGCAGAAATACTCGGATGATGGTGAACCGCGTGGCACGGGGGGGCTGCCTGTCCTCGATGTCCTGTTGCATCAGAACTTAGAAGACGCGGCTGTGGTTGTGGTTCGCTATTTCGGCGGCATACTGCTGGGGACAGGGGGGTTGGTCCGGGCCTACAGCTCTGCTGCCGCTCAGGCGGTTGAGGCAGCTGTTCCCATCTTCAGACAAAAACTGCGGATCTACAAACTGATAACACCCTATACTTTTGCCGATAAACTCAGATACCAACTGGCTGAGTCCGGTTTCTGGCAGTCGGAGCCTGATTTTCTGCTTGATGTGGAATGGGAAGCGGGGGCTCCGTCCGACCGCAGCGGCGAATTGATTGAGCTGGTTCAGGATATTACGGCTGGGGCAGCATTGATTGAGCCGGTGCGCAGTGATTTCATCTCTCGGCCGGATCCGTTATGATAGAGCCCGGATTACAGTTACAGGAGCAGGCTGTGCCAAATTCAGATTCATACAATATAGATCATTTATATAGCCAACTGTACGGCATCTCTCAACAAACACTGGCACTGTCCCGCCAAGCCCTGGATGATATTGAGGATGAATTCCACAGTGTCGGTGAGCTGTCTCAGCGCCGGCAGCTGAGACTGATCAAAGGGTTGCAGGACGCAGGGCTGGCAGAAAGTGCTTTCGGCAATAATACGGGATACGGTTACAGCGATGCCGGACGTGAGCAGCTGGAGCGGAGTTTTGCTGCCGCTTTGGATACCGAGGAAGCAATCGTGCGGCTGCAGTTTTCCTCCGGCACACATGTGCTAGCCACTTGTCTATTGGGATTATTAGCGCCCGGCGATGAAGTCATATTTGCGACAGGGCGCCCCTATGACACACTTTTGGATACTCTGTCTTATCTGCGCCAGCGCCAGGTTAAGGTAGTTGAGCTTGATTTGGGAGCGGATGGCAGTATTGATCAAGAGGCTTTGCTAGCCGGACTTTCAGGCCGGACGCGCCTGGTGTATTTCCAGAAATCGCGCGGCTATGATCTGCGCGAGACTTTTCTAAGTCAGGAAATCGGTCGCATCTGCATGCTGGTTAAGCGAGAAAGACCAGGTATCTGGACTATGGTCGATAATTGTTATGGCGAGTTTACGGAAGAGCATGAGCCGACCTGGTATGGCGCCGATTTGATCGCCGGCTCTCTGATCAAAAATCCGGGGGCGGGGATTGCTCCTACCGGCGGTTATATAGCCGGGCGCCCGGATCTGTTGGAGATGCTTTCCGCAGCTATGACTGCGCCGGGCGTGGGCCGGCATATCGGACCGCAACTCGGATTTAGCCGCATTTTGCTGCAAGGGCTCTATTTTGCTCCCCTGGTTGTAGCGGAAGCCCTGAAAGGTGCTATTCATGCCGCCAGACTGTTTGAGCTGGCCGGTTACGAAGTCAGTCCATCTGCAACCGCGGCCAGAGGCGATATTGTACAGGTGCTTAAACTGGGATCCGAAGCCAGGCTGATCGCTTTCTGCGAAGCTATCCAAAGGGCAGCGCCGGTCGACAGTTTCGTCAAACCAATACCGGCGCCGATGCCAGGATATGATTGTGATATTATTATGGCGTCAGGTTCCTTTATCCAGGGTTCTTCAATTGAGCTTTCCGCGGACGGACCTTTGAGACCGCCCTATGCTGTCTTCTTGCAGGGGGCTTTGAATTTTGCCGGTGCCAGGCTCGGTGTTCTGATGGCTCTGGATGCTGTAAAGAAAGTCGGAGAGTGAGATGTCGCGCGACAAAGATGATCTATCCGGTTTAAGACGCAAGAGAGATCGTGGCAGGAGACTGCGGACGGCGGTACTTTCTATTATATCGGTGGTACTGGTTGCGCTTCTGATCGGAGGATTGTTTCTGGCTCTCGACGGGAGAGATACCCGGATCCGATTAGCCTTTTTCAATCAGGATACCGTTAAGCAGACCTTGACGGCCAGTGGTCTGATCGTCAGAGAAGAGATTCAGCTTCGCGCGCCCGGCAGCGGATTACTATTTCCACTCTATAATTCCGGCAGCAGGATCAGCAAGCTGGATCAGGTAGCTACGGTCTTATTTCCCGGGCATGAGGGCAGCGCAGGCAGGCTGCATAATTTGCAAAAACAAATTTATCATCGACAGGCGGAGCTGATACGGACTGACTTTACCCAACCGCAGGTTCAGAAAGCCAGGGAATTGGGCAGAGCTGAGATCGCCAAGACCTTGACTTCGGCCCGGCTGGCCGCCGGCAGCGGCGATGTGCAAAATCTGGATCTGGTTAGGGTAGAGCTTGAACAAACTATTAATCGTAATAGTGATCAGCTGCGCTGGCTCGAATTCGATGATATTGAGCTGCAAGGTCTGCAGAGACAGTATAAAACCTTAATTGCTTCTCTCAAGAGCGGAGAACAGGGCAATGCTATTACCTGCTACAATAGCGGTTGGCTCTCGTTCCGCAACCGGTCTACGTCATTGCGGCAGTCGGATCTGATCACATTGGACAAAGAGCGCTTGCTGCACGAGTTGGCTGAGTCTGAAAATATGTCGCCGCCTTTTGCCTATCCTGCGCCGATCGAACAGGATGAGCATGCTCTGACTCTGATTACCGGTCAAGAACAGTATCTGGCTTTCTTCCTGCCGGAGCTGAAGGGTAAACCTTTGAACCCGTATCAGCACTATACGGTAAGCTCTTTGACCACGGATGTTTCACTGACGGACTGTAAAGTCCTGCGTCAGGAGGAGCTGGCGGATGGCCTGTTGCTTATCTTCCGTACCAGGCAAGGTATTGACCGCCTGGCCGACTTGTCCGGTGACACATTCCGGATAACAATATCTCAACAGACAGGCCTGATCATGCCGATTGCCAGTTTGTTGGACTATGCTCCCGAGCAGAGAGCTGCCCGCATTATGAAGATTGAGGGTGGTAAAACTGTTATCGTTCCGGTTATCGTTGAGGCTACTGACGGCTTTTATGTTCTGATCCGCGGCCGTGACGGTGATCCCCTGGCTCCCAAGGTAGCGGATATCTATGTGCGCAATCCCGCGCAGTTTGAGGCTGGTATCGTTATCGATTGATTCTGCCGCTTGATGCGGCGGAGATGGAAAAAATCTGCTATAATATGTTAGTTCGAGATTTATCCGGGGAATATTCCGAGTGAGGTAAAACCCGGTTCAACTTCCGGAATATCTCTTTGTTCTGAGCGCAAGGGAGGTTTTGCCTCCCTCAAAATTTGTAAAGAATCAGGTGGAGTGAGTGGTTAACGACAGTAGAAGATTAGAGATAGCCGGCAATCTGGCCAAGGTCAAGGCAGAAATTAAATCAGCCTGCAAAGCAGCGGGGCGTGATCCGAAAGCGGTTAAATTGATTGCGGTCAGCAAGAATTTCCCTGCTTCGGATGTCGAAGGCGCTATCTTAGCAGGACAGCTGGATTTCGGCGAGAATCGGGTACAGGAACTTGTGCCTAAGATCGATGCCCTGGCCGGGCATCCGGAACTAAATTGGCATCTGATTGGAACTTTACAAAGAAACAAAGTTAAATTCGTGACCGGGCGAGTCGCTATGATTCATTCTGCCAATACAGTGCGACTGATTGCTCAGATTGATCGTCTCAGCGAAGCCAATCAGTGCATAACGGATGTTCTGTTGCAAGTGAATATTTCCGGCGAAGATACTAAATTCGGTTTCGATCCGTCAGAGCTGGATGAGGCTTTTCAGCAGACACTGAAGAGTTATCCTGCAGTCAGAATTCGTGGCTTGATGACGATGGCCCCCCACTATGATAATCCGGACGATACTTTGCCTGTATTTCGCACTGCCAAAGAACTATTGACCCTGTATCGGGAGAAGTATGATCTGGAAGATATGGACCAACTTTCTATGGGTATGACTCATGATTTCAAACAGGCGATTGCCTGCGGGTCAACCATGATCAGAATCGGTACCGCTATCTTCGGCGCCAGAGATTATTCGCAATAGCGCCGGATATTAATTTGTTCCGAGCAAGTGCCGATGTCGGTAACCATTCCGGTTCTAAATTGAGGGCAGGGAAGTGGCCGCTGTCGTGTTCGTTCGCTTTCGTTTTTCCTCGAGGCTTAGTGAGTTGCTGCCTGTGCCGACTTCCAGAAACGAATGTTACAGATGGATTACTTTTACACAGAGACTGTCACGTTTCGATTGCATACAACTAACAAATAGAGTGCCGGCGGCGGTATTTCGTTGAAAAGGGTACCCCCTATATTTATAATTTATGGCAAAGAGTTACTGATTTTAATCAGACAGATAAGCGCTGGTTAGGCGCTTTCTCCTCAATTGAAAGGAGGCGTATCATGTCGTTTCTGGATAAGCTATTCGGCCGGGATGTGGATGATAACAATATGTATGATGAGTACGAAGGCGATTATTATGGTCCCGAGCCGGAGGTGATGAGGCAGCCGTCGCGTACGGGTTCGGCGCCGAGATCTTCGAGAGTAGTGAATTTTAATCAGAATATGCCGCCGAGCTATCAGCATCTGGTTGAGATCGTGGAGCCTCAGACCATGGAGTCTATGTGGCAGATCTGCGACTATGTCCGCGAGGGGAAGACGGTTATCTGCAATATTGAAAGCATCTCGCCGGAGCACAGGCAGCGTCTGGTTGACTTTGTCACCGGGGCAGCTTATGCGCTGGAAGGCGAGATCCAGCCGGTTTCGCAGCTGATCTTTGTCTTTACGCCGCGCTCCACGCGGATCAGTCGTGGACGTGGTTATGATGAGTATTCTTTTGCGACCAATGACGACTATATGCGTAATGCGAGGATGTTTGCCAGATAAGCGCTTATGCCGTAATCTGTCGCTATAGTCAGGCCGGTAAGATTCTGTTTATGTCTGATACAGCTTGAATGGAGGCAAAGGACGGGTGTCTTGAGCCGTCCGTGCGATTATGAGTCAGGTTACTGTTGGTCTTGATATTGGTGGCAGTACCACCAAAATAATTGGTTTTTCGAATGACAAGCTCTTGAAGGAGTGTTTGGTCAAAGCCAGTGATCCTGTTGCATCCGCATATGGAGGCTTCGGTTATTTCCTTAGACATAATGCCTTGGCGCTGCAGGATATTTCTGATATCAGAATTACCGGTGTCGGAGCATCTTTTATTGAGGGCAAGCTCTTAGAACTGCCGACTACCAGGGCGGATGAATTTCTGTCTGTCGGTCTGGGCGGACTTTATGCGGCCAAGGTTGAGGAGGCAGTTGTAGTGAGCATGGGCACCGGCACATCGCTGGTGTATGCCAATGGCAAGTCTGTTCGTCATGTGATTGGCTCCGGCATCGGTGGCGGTACTTTACAAGGACTTTCCAATACGATTCTCAATATCCGTGATATAGATACTGTGACAGAGCTGGCAGAGTCTGGTGATCTCGGCCTGGTTGATCTGACGATTGCCGATATTTCCAAGGTCAGTATTCCAGGCCTGACCGGCGAAACTACTGCTTCCAATTTCGGCAAAGTCAAGGATACGGCTCGTGTCGAAGATCTGGCTCGCGGCATTATAAATCTGGTCTTTCAGTCCGTAGGAACAGCGGCTGTCCTGGCCGCCAAGCTTGAGAAGACTAAAAATATCGTTTTCACCGGCAATCTGATCCGGGTTACGCCCGGTCTTTCTGTGCTGAAATCTTTTGCCGAGCTCTATAATGTGAATGTGATCATACCGGAGCATGCGGAATTCGCAACTGCGATCGGGGCGGCGCTCAGTCGTTATTATAAGAGCTAGGCCTTAGCGAACTCTATTAATATAGTCGGCATAATAGTAATCTGTCTTATATTTACCTTATATTAACCAGTTTTTCTTAAGCGTCAATTATGCTGTTCTGCCGGAGTAATCCGCGTAGAAATTCCTGATCTGCCTGATGCGGCAAAGTAATAATAAATACCGGCTGCTCTGTCTTTGATTTTTGTGTCACCTGTTGCTGTAAGAATATGTAGCAAAAACCTTCTAAAAGTAATGCTTTAAAGACGACAGTTTGTTAAGTTTACTGGCTCAAAGCGTTGATAAATGCGGCTATGCGGACAGATCGTAATCGTGCAGCATTTCTCTGCGGTAAGTTGACATAAGCAAATACTGATGGTATTCTAGTCGGGCACCTCTCTGACGAGAGAGCGAACGGACCTTGAAAATTGAACAGTGAAAAAGAGGAGCCCTGGTTAAACTTTGAAGTATACCAGGCAAGACAGATAAAGGAA
>JGI24710J26742_10000194_pt1 | contig 55945 bp, 42 predicted proteins | sample BioPla2DNA2_FD_26742 | JGI IMG/M metagenome (IMG submission 26742) | reverse complement strand
TACCTGAGCAGCACCCACGGTGTTGCTCGCGACCGCTTCCGGGTAACCGGCCTGGGTGAGGACTGGAGCGGCCTGAAAGAGGCGGTGGAAAAGTCATCGCTAACAGACAAGAACGAGATTATACGTGTAATCAATAGCGTGTCGAACCCTGATGCCCGCGATGCGGAGCTGAAGAAGCTCTCCGGGGGGCAAACTTACCGCACGTTGCTGGACACCTATTACCCGCCACTGCGCAGGACGGACTACACCATCGCCTACACCGTTCGCCCCTTCAGCGTGGAGGAGACAAAGGGGGTCATCAAGACCAACCCCAGGCTATTGAGCTTGAACGAGATGTTCCTGGTGGCACAAACCTACGAACCTGCCAGTAGCGAGTTCAAGGAGGTATTCGATATCGCCACCCGCTTATATCCCGACGAGCCGATCGCCATATTGAACAGCGCGGCAGCCGACATCGAGGGGGGCAACAACCGGGCGGCCATCGACCGTTTGAACAGGATAGAGAGCGACCCCCGCGCGTGGAACAACCTGGGGGTAGCCTACGTTCGTCTGGGCGATACGGCCAAAGCGATGGAGTACTTCCAGAGGGCAGCCGAGCAAGGCGACATGGATGCAAAGCACAACCTGGAAGAGTTAGAGAAAACAATGGAGAATTAAAAATAGCACAATAAAAAATTGCAACTCGAAACGCGACAAATAATATAAATAAACAATAACAAATTCATTAATAATCATTTAAACTAACAAAAATGAAAAAAGTAACTAGTTTTTTAATGGTCGCCGCCATAGCCCTCGGCTTCGCGGCATGTAACAACGAGGATGGTCCCGAAGTATCGAAAGGTGATACATATGCAAGTGTTACAATTTCAACAGCAGGATCATCAACTAGAGCAATTAATGATGATCAAACAGATAACGCCGGTACTGCTGCTGAGAGTGGAGTAACTACTGTAGATATGAAGTCAAATCTTTCAGCTCTAACCTGGAGTAATACGGAATTATCTTCAGCCGGTACTCCTGTTGTATGGTCAACAACACTTGCAAAACAGGCAACTCCCGGACCACAGCAAATGGCTTTATTGCTAAATAGGGGTAGTGTTTCGGTAACAAATGATCCGGATGCAACGTACGGAACTGCTGCAACAGCAATTGCTGATATTGCTGAGCTTACAGGAACCCACTTTTTAATGACATCTGATATGAAGAGTTATAATATCCTTCCTAATATATCAAAAGATGTCTCAGAAGCAGGTTCAACTCCTAATGAAAATGTCTTTGCTTTCGATGTGGAGCGTGTGGTTGCCAAAGGCATTGTTGCTAAAGATGCAAGTTACACAACAGCTGTTGGTGATAATACGGGAACAATAGGCACAGGAGTAACTTTTGCAGCTGTTAATGGTGCTACAAAAACATATGTACTCCGTGACCACGCAGGAAGTCGTACTATGGCGGTGGAAGACCCTAATCAGTATGCTAATTTCACCTCTGTTATTGATGCTTCTACATTTGCCGCAACTGCCGAGGCTGCAGTAACTCAAAACTTACTTAGATTAGGTAATTTAGCTCCTCACCCTACTAATACTAATGATGACCTTGTAGGTTATAAAGCGATAGCAATCAATGATGTAATTTCTGACATTAATAGTGCAAGTGGCATATATTTCTTAGAAAATAGTGGTGAATTAACGTCTGAAAATAAAGCAAATGGTTTTTATCGTTTTGCTTATGCGAAAGTTTATGTGACGTTTACACCTGCAAAGGTATATAGCAATCCTACTAATACAACCGTGGAATTTGTAGCGGATGCAACAACTGGCCTTTGGTATAATGAACAAGACTTAACTGCACCTCCTAAATCAACAAATGAAGGTGGATCCCTCACGCAGGGTTATGTTAAATTTACAAACGCTTTGACAGAGAACACGTCTTGGACTTCAGGTCAAACATTTTACAAGGGCGAAACAGACGGCTTTTTCTATTCATCGAAAACAGCAGCTGCGTCAAGCCCTTATGCGCCAGGACAAAGAGCTTATACTTATACTGATGGTAAAGCAGGTTATCGCGCATTATGGAATCGTCAAAGTCCCGACAGTGATGATAAGCTAGTAAATAATGCTGACACTCGTCGCAATAATATATATGTGTTAAAGATTAAGTCATTCGCGAAAATTGGTATGCCTTATGATTCATCAGACCCGAATGATCCAAACTTACCTAAACCTGATGATATTACAGAACCTATTACGAATCCGGACGACCCCAATATTGAAAAACAAGATACGTATATGCGTGTTACTGCAAAAATACTTCCTTGGAACGTAGTTGGTCGTCAAGTTGTTCTTGAATAAAATATATTAAAGTTAAACTGCTTTCTACAAACGGAAAGCGAATAAAAATAGGGCGGCAGCGCTTTGCTGGGCTGCCGCTCACGAAAAGAAGCTAAAAACAGCTTATCGCTGAAAAGATGAATGTGTTTAAAAAGCTACATACGTTATTCATTACCGTGCTGCTACTGGTAGCGGGTCAAGGGTGCGACAAGATGATTTACGACGACCTGAGCGAGTGTCCGCAAGGGGTGGATTTTCACTTCTACAGCCAGACGCCGTGCGAAACAACCCGAAACTACCCGACGCAGCTCAAGCAGATACGCCTGTTCGCGTTCGATGAAAACGAGGTGTTGGTGGGAGAATACCCATTCAACGACCTGACCCTATCTGCCGAGAACCTGCAACGCACGTTCTTCTACCGATTAGGCACGTTCACGTTTGTAGCTTGGGGAAGCAACGATTTCTCAGCTTACGAGATTTCCAGTTTCAAGGTGGGGGAAACCACCAAAAAACAGATGGAACTCACGCTGGCGCAACAAGCCGAAAAGCCACACGCCACGGTGCTCTACCACGGTGTTTCAGCCCCGCTTGCCATTACCGATCGCTCGCACTTGGGCACCATATTTGATCGCATGGATATCAACATGACGGAGTTCACCAACCGGGTTTACTTTACCGTGCACGGATTGCCCTCCGATGGCTCATTCTCCCTCTCGGTAGTGGAAAACAACGGCGCATTCCTGTTTAATGGCGATTTTGCCAGAAGCACAGGGTGGCTGTATCAACTGCCACTCGAAAACGAGGGCAAGCTGTTTAAAGCGGATATGCTGACGCTCTTGAAGCTGGGTGAAAACCGGAGCACTACCCTTGCGATTACCGACAATAAAACCAAGAAGGTTATATACGAGGCAGATTTGGTGAACGATTTGATTTTGAATCGCGAGCAAGCTACTCCGCCACCGTACAACCTGGAGTGCGAACGCGATTTCCATATCGACATCTTTTTAGAGTACGATGAAAGCACCTGGATGATAGTCAGGGCCATCATCAACAATTGGAACGTCGTTTACCGGGATATTATACTGGGGAATTAATGCTTATAAAAGGCCGATAATAGGTTATTGATACAGATGAGTAAAATACATGCATATGGTGTTGTTATCTTAGCGCTGCTTCTGGTGTGGCTTACCGCCTGCATCAGAGACACCGTCCTGGAGGATGACCTGTTGCCTGCTCACGTGAGGGTACAAACAACCGTGAAAATCGGCTTTCAGCAGCCTGGCACGCGTGCCTCGGGAGTCTGGGAGGAAGGAGAATACCACTCCGAAACCACCGACAAAGGCGACCCATTCGACAGCAAAATAGCCTCAATGCGCGTATTGGCGTTTAGTGAAGGAGTGTTGAAGGCAAATGAATTATATGAAAACGGGGTGAATTATGTTGATGGTAATACCTACTATACTCAGTTTGGTAAAAAGATAGAGGGAACGGACACTACCTACTATATGGATATGGAACTTATGCCCGGGCTGTATCGATTTTACTTGATAGCCAATGAAAATGATCTTTGGACGCCGGGGTTAAATGCATTACAACTTGAAACCGCTAGGATAGATGACATGTTTGCCATTCAATCCATGCAAAAAACCAGCAACAATATTCTTTCAGCTTATTGGTACAGATATTTGACCGACCACTTTAATGCATTGGGTTTGCCAATTCCTAATAAAGAACCAAAAGGCATCCCTATGGTGGGTGTTGCCGATTTAAACATAATAGCCAACCCGAATGCTGCCGAAGGAAGTCCAACGTTGATAAACCCATCTATTAACTTAAAACGTACTTTGGCAAAACTGGAGGTGTATCTTAGAAATACAGACAATGCAAACGGGCTTTATCCTGACGCCAATCTTTATCGATTCGATAAAGTAGTGTTAAGTGATAATAACAGAGAATACAATGTGTTTTACGGATATGATTTGAACGCGGAAATGCCTCTCGGCTCAAGCGGTTTATCCGTGCCCATTCCCGTACATACGGATCATGGAGAAGGTGCCACGCCACGGTATTCGTTTCATGAAAAGGGGATGGCATACAATCAAAAAGCTTTTTTCTCCTATTTAGCCGAGTATGATGGATATTTCTCTAGCTTTCCGTTAAATTTCTCCGTGTATGTAGAGAAGATGGGGCAGCTAATCGAGTATAAAATACCTGTTTTTCAAAGATTGGATGCCACAGATCCAAATTCCAATAAAATATATTCTATTAAACGAAATTATCTCTATAGGGTAAAATGCACCTTGCAGGGTTCGGGAATTATTCAAGTAAATTACGCCGTGGGCGATTGGGAACTGAAGGATTATGAAACCGTGCTGGGCTACGGGTTTCAATTGGTGCGCGATGGCAATACGCTAACCATTACCAACACCATGCAGGCATGTGGCGATCATTCGATTAAGTTGGAACCGATTGGAACAACAACGTTAACTTCGGGTACCGAAACATTTACTGATTCTTCTCCAGCTATTTTCAATCAAATGGGAAACGGGGACAGCAAGACATTTACACTCAATATTCCCGAAAATTTGACTACTGGCGATCAATATTTAAAAGTTTATTATAACAACCAACTAATGGAAACATTTACAAAAAAATAGAATGATTATCTGTCATTATACCCAACCTGTTATTTCTTATACGGTTTCGGCATTCTGCACCTTTTATTTATTGCTACTCGTGTAGCAATAAGTTTGTAGATGGGGATAATTTGTGCATACATTAAGGTACAATGTATCGAAGATACAGGTGGCATGTTTTCACGAGAATGGTTTAGCAATGGTCGCAGTTTATAAAAAGTAAACGATTTTAGAAAAAACAACCATATATGCTACAAAAATATTTGATTACCATAACGGGCATTGCCCTGCTTTTTCTCTCCTCGTGTGTAAAGGAAGATTTTTCGCACTGCCCCACTGAAATTACTATCATATACCATCTTTCGGATTTTACGCCCAAAGATGGATTCTCGTTGCGGGCTAATCCAACCTCCCCCGCGACAGATGCGGAGAAAGTGATTGAGAATTTATACCTGTTTTTGTTCTCGACATCTCCGGAGAAAACAATTAAACGTTATTTGGAGTCTCCCACAGCTTCGGGAGAGGGTTTTGAGGGTACCACTGGAAACGTCAAACTTTATCTTTCGCCTGCCGAAGCAGGAACACGTGATGTGTACTTGGTTGCGAACTGTGCCGATTTAAAAACAGCGCTCGATGGAGTTACTACCGCAACCCAATTAGAAACTGTTTTGCGCGAAAATGCCAATCCGTTGACGATGACGACACCACTTTTAATGTCGGGAGAGCGATTGGGCTATAACTTCAATGAAAGTGACAGCCATCATATATTGGATAAAATAACGCTTAACCACGCTGTCGCGAAATTGCAAATAAATATATCGCTGAAAAATCCAGCACACCAAAGCGCCACGCAAACCGATTACGGTTATAAATTTTTGAACTTTGGCACAAAAACGTTTGTTTTACCTAAACCAAGTGAGCAAGCCAACACGGCAGAACATACTGATTGGCAACCTTTCGCTGCACCTTACGTGACTGTAGCAACGGTAGATGGCACGGAAAATGGCATGGTGAACTCATTCATACTTACTGCCTATATCAACGAGTATGATGCTACGCAAACTCCTGCATCGGTTCAGTTTCGACTGCCCTATAATCCCGTGATGCCGCCGCCCCACTTTAGCGATGAAATATACACCATTCAACTACCTGCTGCTGTGGAACGGAACACGTTATATTACTACAGTAATGTATATGTTCATTAATTATCAGGTGTAAGTTCTGAGTTCAAGTGGTCTGCTGAATCACACCTAAATCGTAAATGAATAATTGGCATATTGGTAAATGGACCAATTAAAAAAAGTCTTAATTTGAAGAAAATGACAGCAAAGAAACTCCCATTATACAGTTTAAACATTAAAACTGTGTTCACCCTTTTGGTGACACTGTTTTGTTGTTTGAATGCCACCCTTTTATCGGCACAAGGAACACAGTATAAAGCTGTTAGCAACAATTTGATAACAAACTCCAAATTCAACACCGGAATCACTGGCTGGACTGTTGAAGAACCCGGACCCGCAAACAACGAATGGGTTGGTTGGCGATGGGACAACACCTTTACCTACGGCTCAGTCTTATGGATTGACAATGGTCATGAACCTCAACCGATTAATGCCACATCAAACAGCATGAACCTCTGCGTTGACTACCCCAAGCGGGTAAAGTTTTCGTTTACCTCTTCCAATACAGGAGAATACAATATGGTGGTTAAGCTGGGCGGACAAGTGATAGGTACTTTTACCAACAATGAAGGTTGGGCGCAATCTATCTTTACCCCATCTTCGGAAGTAGAAATTGACACTATTTTCCACAACCATTGGCCCCGTCACTATGTAACCGATGGAGAAATAAACAACAATATATGGCACGATTTTACCATTACCATTCCTAACTACACAGGTCCGGCTTCGGGCGAATTAACCTTTGACTACACCCTTAACGGAGCATCTCGCATGGTCTATTTGGACAATGTAGAAGTGTATGAAATTATTCCTACGCCTGTACCTTCTACAGACAACGTTAACCTGCCCGATTGCGAGCCCAACACGAAATATGATTTAACCGGGTTAGAACCTGCTGATGCCAAATACACCTACACTTGGTTCAGGAGTACAGACACATCGATATTCACCAATGAAGTTTATGACCCTACACAAGTGGGAGTAGGTACCTATTATCTGTTTGCCAAATCTAAATGTGGCTTCGTTAACAACAAATACAGCTATCCTTCGGTAGCGGTAACGGTGAATCCCGGAGAAGGTTGTTGTGGAAACAATGTGGTGATGGACGGAACATTCGACCAAACCCAGAAAGTTGGTTCTTATGATATACCAATAGGAGACACTTACATCGGTGGTGGTACCTACTGGAACAGAAACTTTACAAACGCAGACAATGAGTTCCATATTACTCCTACTGTTACTTTTCCTAGTACTTTTTACGGCGGAAGTTGGACCCTGACAAAGGCTCTAAAAATGGCACATGAAACTTTAGCATGGAATAAACTTATCTTTCAAAAAAACTCTAAGATTAGCCGATGGGGTAAAAAAATCATCGAGTTTGATTATGTATTTACTACTAATGCATATCCTAGCCATTTTGCCATCTATTTAGAACCAAAGGATATTCAGGGGAAAAACTATCTCGGAACAACTTCATACGCTCCTTGGTTGGCACATTTCTATAAAGCGGGTTTTAGTGCTACTAAAAAATGGGAAGTCTCGGCAATCAAAAATGGTATAACCGTAAAGGTTAACGGGGAGGTTGCTCAACAAGATGTAAGGAAATATAACGTTGATGAGGTTTACAGGATAACCATTGAGGTACCTGCGAATTTTGATAATTCAGGTGTAGATTTCTTTGGTGGAATCGCTTTCTGGGGTAGCAATACTGTGGATAAGTATATAGACAACGTAAGCGTAAGGGTTCTGAATCCCGATGCACCTATTTTAAAAACTAATTCGGTAGCCGCAAGTTGTCCCGATGGGTTGGGTAATCTTAATCTGTTATCTGACCCAAGCAATAGGGAAAATAATAAGAATCTTACAGGATTGGAATACCGTTGGTTTTATGAAAACTCCTCCACGGGAGCAATGGTGGTTGATCCTACAAAAGTCGCTCCGGGTACATATTACCTCTTTACTTTCAATCCCGATACAGAGTGTTATAGTGATAACGGAACCGCGGTAACCGTTATCCAAGACTGTCCCGTTATCAAGGGAACAGTGTATGATGATTGGGATGGTGCTGCTAATGGTGGTATAAGCAACCAATCTGCCGTGCAAAACGCGCAACTTTACGCTTTATTGGTAAACTCCGCGAATAATGTAGTAAAATCGATGAAACTTAAGGCAGATGATGGTTCATTCCTCTTTACCGGAGCTAAAAATACGGTGTATTACGTGATGATTTCCACTTACGATGTGCCGGTAGGTACTCCTGCACCGGCAGCCCCGGCGTATGCTCCAGGGAACCTGCCTACCGGGGAAACCCTGAATGGAACAGTTGACGGCACTGCCGATGGTAAATCTGTCAACTTTTCCACCGGAGGGGGTGCTTCTTCGATTAGCACTGTAAACTTTGGGATAAACGCGGTGCCTATGCAAGACGATTTCACTTTTAGGGGTTGCGTAACATCCGCGAAAGTAACCGAGACAATAATGCTTAAAAGTGTGGACGATGCTCCCGCTAACATTTGGAATGAAGGTATGGGACAGAAGGTTATGATTATCAATCCGAGTATAACCAACGGAACATTGGTTTATAATAGTTCAACTCCGGTAACGATAACAACAGATGTCACCATTGATAATTACGACCCCACAAAATTGGTTTTCACAAGAACCGACGCTACGCAGAATTCAAAGGTGGAGTTTAAATACGCCTTTGTAGATGCCGCCGGGCACAGTGTACTGAATTTGGGAACGGGAGTGCAAGTACGACCGGCCGTTATCTCTTACACGTTTAACGCGGAGCCGGAAATTCAAAGCGTAACTTTACCACAGATTGAATCGGGCGGCTCGTTCACTTACAAGCCCGAAAACAATGATGCATCAGGAAATAAAATACCTGACGGAACCATATACGAATGGACACGCCCCTATCAGTTGGGAGTATCGGGGCTTCAAAGCGGTACAAACACGGCACTTGAAGGAATTAGCCAAACGCTTATCAACTACACCTCTATACCTAAAGAGGTAACCTATTCTGTTACAGCAACCACGCCCGTAGGCTGTGAATCCCAATTCACGATAACCGTATCGGTAAACAGTGTTGAGTACTCTTGCTCCAATCCGTGGTATTCAATAGGTGGTACTCCTACCTACCAGACCAGAACCATTGGAACGGTAACAGACCCTAATCCCGAAAACGATCCGCCACAAGCGTTTACCACGACCGGTGTTCGAGAAATTAATGTGAATAATATGTACGGGTCTTCAGCCATTGGCGTGAGTACAACAGCTGCGGGAAATGTATATTTTATCCCATCGCAAGGTAACAACTACGTTCCAAGCATTTATTTGAACGTTGACGGAACCTCGCAACAGCAAATAGCTGAATTGCCTACAGGAGCGGGTAATGTAAAAAACATGACGTTCCATAAAAACGGAAGCATGTGGATTATTGGACAAAACTCACATCTTTACACCTTGACCAATAGGCAAATACAACTCGCAATCAATAACAACACCCCCATACTCGCCAATGACCCCAACGGCTGGAAAGATGTGGGACTGATTATCGGATTACCCACTGGAACAGATGTAGAAGTAGCGGATACCGAATTTAATAACGGTGGCTCACTCTACGTGCTAATGAGTAACGGCGAGATGCGTATAATCAACCCGGTACAGTTAAATAATGTTCATTCTGATACTGAAGTGGTGGTTGATGATATCGAATATCTAATTAACGTCATCCACCATAATTTCACCGGAGAGATTATTCCTGATTTAAGTGGATTCACCTTTACCGGAATGGCCACGCTTTCAGCACGTGGCTCGTTTCTCGTTTCGGCACACAAAGATGGGAACTCTTATTTAATAGAGTTAAATATGCTTGCAACGCCAGGTGGTGATTTGAACCCTCGCGTTACGGTTGTAAAAAAGCTCGATAACGTGTTGATAGGCGACTTGGCTTCTTGTGCCTATGCACGTAACTTTTGGATAGGAGATATAAGCGAAGAAGGGAAAACACCGGGAAACTGGATGCAAAACCTAGTACCCCGCGACGGCGAGTCCATCGAATTTGCCGACGGAAATAACACCCTTACTCCCGGACTTACTGCCCAAAGAGATTTACATGTAAAACTCCCGTACAGGGAAGCTTTCAACGTGGTTAACAGATCAGATAAAGCACTCGTTATCCCTGCCGGCAGCACGCTTGTAATTCACGGAAAAGTGGGACAATCTACGGAAGTAATGGTAGATGGAATACTTCAGGTAACAATGATATCCGAAACCAATCCCGATAAAGTAATTCTCGAAGCGGCACCCGATAAGCCCCTGGGAAATCTGTTGCTGAAAAATTCCGCTTATAAAGACGGGAGCGAAACCATTGCCGCCACAGTACAATTCTACAACAAAGGCTACGATGTTTGCAATTGCTCGGACAGCAGAGGTTGGAGCTGGCAATACTTCGGTATTCCAGTAACATCAGCTTCCGTTTTCCCCGCTTCAAATTTGACTCCACCGGGCGGAGCACTTACCGTAAATAGGTGGGATGAACCGACAACAGAGCGTAATAAATGGATAAACATGCCCGAAAACTCTACGCTAACACCTTTTAGCGGATATGAGATAACAAGTAGTGGTACAACTATCCCGATGGACATCTATTCATTTAAAGGTAACCTAAACGTGGGTAATGCTACTGTTGCCCTTACAAAAACTGATGGTGTAAATTATTCGGGGTTTAACTTAGTGGGCAACTCATACACGGCAGCTATCCCGATAAGTGAACTCGCTTTGCAATTCCAAACTGAATTGACGGAAAAAACGGTCTATCTATATCATACCGGCTCACGCGATCAGTGGCGCAAGTTAAATGGCACCTTCACGACGAATGAGGCTGCTTCAGGGCAATATAAAGCTGTTCCGTTATATTTGGCGGATCAGGGCGGCTTGGAGTCGCAAATTCCGGCTATGCATGCGTTTATGATTAAAACAGATGCTAACAATACGTTGACAATCAAATACGACCAGTTAGAAGCGAATAAAGTGGTGGCTCCCGACGTGGCCTGGCGTTCTACATCTACAAACTCCAAATCAGGTGATAAAGCTATTCCCAACGTAATCATCGACGTGCTGGGCACGGAATCGGCCGACAGGGTATGGCTGTTCCAGCAACCGGGTACCACGCAAGGGTTCGACAACGGTTGGGACGGTGAAAAAATCATCGAAACCGGGTTGGCGCAAATCTACGTGGCGGGATCCGATGGCAACAGCTACCAGGTAGCTACCGTGGGCGATATCGAAGATACGCGCTTTGGCTTTACCGCCGAAATGAATGGAAAGTACACCCTTAACCTGTCGGTATCACCGGAAATAGCTGCCCGCAACCTCTCGCTCGTGGACACCCAAACGGGTGCACGTGTAACGTTAAGGAATGGGGCGGAGTACAGCTTTACAGCGCAAGAGGGCGATAACGGGAAACGATTCAAGATCGTGACTGCGGGGACGAATATCCCCTCGGTATTCGATAAGCAGCCAACCGAAAACGAGCATTATATAAAAATTTATAGCCATCGTGACGAGGGGGTGAAAGTGATCAACCAGTCGGGCGAAGATTGCATGATCGAGGTGTATGACGTGACCGGGAAACAGGTGTTGAAAACAAAAATCAGGTACAACAGCATGGAAACGGTGCTCAACTCGGGGTCACTCCATAGGGGCGTCTATATCGTGAAAGTGCAGGGACCTACTAAACGAAAGGTGAAACGGGTATTGATACATTAGGGTCGCGGCACGCTATTTCTACCCCAGAGGAGAGTCTTCCACCGAGCTCCCCTTTAAAAAATTTCTGGTTTGCTTTTTGGAGCCGATACTTTGTTTGACGGCTTTATCCGCGAATAATTATTGGTGATTAAAGTTATATTTCGTACTTTAACCACGTAAGAGCTATTGATCATGATTAAACCAGGAGGATTTTAAATTAAGGTGATGGCATGTTCGGGTTAAGTGACGAAGTTATAGTCGATTTGCGTGCCGTTTTTAGACAATATCCTAACGTTCAGGAAGTACTGATTTTTGGTTCTAGGATGAAAGGGGATTATCGAAACGGTTCGGATATCGATTTGGCTATAAAGGGTGATAATACAACCTTCGGCGACCTTATGGATATTTCTTGCGATATAGATGATTTAGGATTGCTCTACAAAGTAGACGTGCTTCTTTACACGCAAGAAAAAGAGACTCCTGTTGGTCAACAGATAGACGCGACGGGGAAGCTGTTTTACCGGAAAGACTAATCTAATACTAACAAGGTGATACAACATCGAAACAGACTGCTTAGGGTTAAAAGATATGTAGGTACCCTAAACAGGCAACTTTCAACCGCCCACGCTACATTTAATGGGCAAACATTTTGAGAATCCGTTTGAAAACAATATCTTTGTGGCTGAATGAACGAGGGAAGCAGGAAAGACCGCTTCCCTTTTTGTTCATAAAAGCAGTTTATCGCCACTTTTATGATAGATAAAGAGACGATCATCAACCTGACGGAAACGTACCTGCAAGGTTCGTCCAGCTACCTGGTGGACGTGCTAATAGGTGTGGGCAACACGATCACGGTGGAGATCGACAACGACGAGGGGGTGGATATCGACCAGTGCGCGGCATTGAGCCGTCACCTGGAGGCGAACCTGGACCGGGAGGTGGAAGATTTTGAATTGACCGTCACCTCGGTGGGACTCACCTCGCCCTTCAAAACGTTGCGGCAGTACAAGAAGTTCGAGGGTGAAGAGGTAGAGGTGCTCACCAAAAAGGGGGAAAAGCTTTCCGGCACCCTGGAGTCGTCGGACCCTGAAGGATTCACGGTTGCCGTGACGAAGAAGGTGAAACCCGAAGGTGCGAAACGGAAGGTGGAGGTTGTCGAGAATATTCGCTTCGCGTTCAACGAAGTCAAGCATACAAAATATCTAATCAGATTCAAATAACATATATGGGCAAGAAAAAAGAAACCATCAGTCTCATAGACACGTTTTCGGAATTTAACGAGTTGAAGAACATCGATAAGGCCACCCTTATCAGCGTGCTCGAAGAGGCCTTCCGAAACGTGATCTCGAAAGCCACCGGGACCGACGAGAACTACGACATCATCATCAACCCCGACAGGGGCGACCTGGAGATATGGCGTAATAGGGTAATCGTGGAGGACGATGAACTGGAAAATCCCAACTTGCAAGTCACCCTATCTGAAGCACTGACGATCGATGACGATTTTGAAATAGGGGAAGAGCTAACGGATGCGGTATCACTTGACCGCTTCGGCCGACGCACCATCCTAAACCTGCGTCAGACGCTGGCCTCGAAAATACTGGAGCTGGAGAAAGACAACCTCTTTAACAAGTACAAGGAGAAGGTGGGCGAGATCGTTTCGGGAGAGGTGTACCAGGTATGGAAAAAAGAGATCCTCTTACTGGACGACGAGCACAACGAGCTTATCTTGCCCAAAACGGAACAGATACCAAGCGACTTCTTCCGCAAGGGAGAACACGTGCGCGCAGTGGTGGCACGGGTGGAGAGCAAGAACAACAACCCGAAGATCATCCTCTCGCGTACGTCGCCAGTCTTCCTGGAGCGACTATTCGAGCACGAGATACCGGAGATCGCCGATGGCCTTATCACCATCAAAGCGATTGCCCGTATCCCCGGTGAACGGGCCAAGGTGGCGGTGGAAGCATACGATGACCGGATCGACCCGGTGGGCGCATGCGTGGGAATGAAGGGATTCCGCATTCACGGGATCGTAAGAGAACTTCGTAACGAGAACATCGACGTTATCAATTACACCAATAACATCACGCTCTTCATCCAACGTGCGTTGAACCCCGCCAGGATCAACTCCATCTCGGTGAAAGAGGAAGAGCGACGAGCAGAGGTATTCCTCAACCCGGAGGAGGTATCGCTGGCCATCGGTAAAGGGGGAGCCAACATCAAGCTGGCCTCCATGCTTACCGGCTACAACATAGAGGTATTCCGCGATATCGACGAGGTGGACGAGGAGGATATCTACCTGGATGAGTTCCGCGATGAAATTGATGGCTGGGTAATCGACCAGCTCAAGAAAATAGGGTGTTCAACCGCTAAGAACGTGCTGAACATGAACCGGGAACGAATCATACGGGAGGCGGACCTCGAAGAAAGCACCGTGGATGAAGTGCTGGCTATCCTGCGCTACGAGTTCGAAGATGACGAGGAACTCGATGAGACGTATGACGACGAATACAGCGGGGAAGATATTGAAGAGACCGAAGAGGTTGAGGTCAACGACGGGGAAGAGGTTGAGGAGAACGAGGAAGTTGAAGAGGGCGAGGAGCCGGAAAGCGTTGAGGAGGAAACCGAAGACGAGGAGGAAGAGGAAGAAGAGATCGACCAGGAGCTGGAAAGCACTGAAGACGATGAGGAGGATAATAAACCCAAAGAGAACGCCTGATTGAACGTGGGCAAATAACATCAAGGAGTAAAGGATAAACAAAGATATATGTCTATAAGACTGATCAAAGTATCGAAAAATTTGAATGTGGGAATCAGCAGCCTCGTTGAATTCCTGCAGAAGAAAGGTATTGAAGTAGAAGCAAATCCTAACGTTAAAATCGAGGATGAACATTACGAGATACTTCTCAAGGAGTTCGGTAAGCACAAGCATATTCGCCAAGAGGCGATCGAGACAAGGGAGAAGTTGCAGCGGCGCGATGACAAGCGCGAAATCGTTGCGATAGAGGGATACGAGCTGCCCGAGGAGCAGCCTGCCAAGAAACGGGCGAAACGTGAAACCATTGAGACGAGGGTGCCGGAAGAGATGAAGCCCCAGTTTAACGTGGTGGGTAGCATCGACCTGGATACCTTGACGGAAAAGAAGGGCGCTCCCCAAAAAGAGGAGCCCGCGAAGCCTGAACCCGAAGCCGTGAAACCGGTGAGCGAGAAGAAAAAGCCGGATACCCCCGCCCAAGAGGTACCTGTACAAGTGGAAGAAGAAATCCCGACGAAGGAGAAAGAACAAAAGAAAGGCAAGGAGACGGAAAAAGAGGCGGTAGAGAAGACCAAACAAGAACAGGAACCGATAGTGGCCGATATACCCGCGACAACCGCTGAAACCCAAGTAGCGATAGAAGCGAAAGTACCGTCTGAAGAGAAGGTGGAACAAACGGCCGAGCCCACACCCAAACGAGAATCCCCCGTGAAAGCGGAGAAGAAAAAGACCGAAAAGAAAAAGAGCAAGGAACAGAAAGTCGAGGAACAGGCAACCCAGGTAAAGGCCGAAAAGAAAGCGAAGAAAAAAACCAGCAAACCAGATAAACAACCGGTAACCGAGGAACAAGAAGACGAAGTCTTCCGCCTGCGTTCCAGCCTACCTGAACCGAACATCGTGGTGAAAGGTACCATCGACCTTAACGCGATCAATGACCGCACGCGTCCTGCCCGTAAGTCCAGGGCGCAACGCCGTAAAGAACGCCTTGAAAGAGAACAGAGGGCAGCTGGTAAGAAGGGTAAGGAAGAAGCGGTTAAACAGCTGAAGAAAGAGGCGATTGACGACGACAGAAGATCAGACGCAGACTCAGACAGCAGAAAGAAAAAACGACGCCGCATACGCTCCAGCAAGGTGAATATCGATAAACCTGGTAGCTACTCCCAATCGACGAGGGGCGACCGAAGGGGATCCCTCAGGAGACCTCTGAGAGCGGAGGTGAGCGATGAGGACGTGCAAAAACAAATTAAGGAGACGCTGGCAAGACTCACCGAGAGAAGAAGCAAGCGGGCCGCTGCCAAGTACCGACGCGAAAAGAGAGAAGCTACCGCCAACAGGCAAAGGGAGGAACTCAAGCAACAAGAGAGAGAGAGCAAGGTGTTGCAGTTGACCGAGTTCGTAACAGTCAACGACCTGGCCAACATGATGGACGTGCCAGTCACCGACGTCATCTCTACCCTCATGAGCATTGGGGTGATGGTGGCCATCAACCAGCGACTGGACGCGGAGACAATTAATATCGTGGCAGACGAGTATGGCTTCCAAACCGAGTTCGTGAGTACCGACGTGATCGAGGCGATCGCCGAGGAGGAGGACAGGCCGGAAGACCTGCTGCCAAGACCGCCCATCGTGACCGTGATGGGACACGTGGACCACGGGAAAACATCGCTGCTTGACAACATACGAAGCACCAACGTGATCGCGGGCGAGGCCGGCGGCATCACCCAGCATATCGGTGCCTACAACGTTACGCTCCCCAGCGGGCGCAAGATCACCTTCCTGGACACACCGGGCCACGAGGCGTTTACCGCTATGCGTGCCCGCGGCGCGAAGGTGACCGACGTGGCCATCATCATCGTGGCGGCAGACGATAACGTGATGCCCCAAACCGTGGAGGCGATCAACCACGCGGGCGCGGCGGGAGTTCCCATCGTGTTCGCTATCAACAAGATCGACAAGCCGGGCGCCAACCCCGAAAAGATAAAAGAGAAGCTGGCCGAGATGAACTACCTGGTAGAGGATTGGGGAGGAAAGTACCAATCGCAAGATATCTCTGCCAAGAAAGGTATCGGTATCCGGGAACTACTCGAGAAGGTGCTTCTGGAAGCAGACATGTTAGAACTGAAAGCCAACCCAAACCGAAGGGCATCCGGATCCATCATCGAGTCGTCACTTGATAGAGGCCGCGGCTACGTCGCAACCGTCCTGATCGAGAACGGCACGTTGCGCCAAGGTGACATCGTGCTTGCCGGCTCCTACTTCGGACGCGTCAGGGCTATGTTCAACGAACGGAACCAACGGATCGAAGAGGCACGACCCGCCGAACCGGTCGTGATCCTTGGACTTAACGGTGCCCCCCAGGCAGGTGACACGTTTAACGTGATGGAGACCGAGCAGGAGGCACGCTCCATAGCCAACCGCCGCGAACAGCTGCAACGAGAACAATCGATACGTACACAGAAGATGCTCACGCTCGACGATATCGGTCGCCGCATCGCGATAGGCAACTTCCAACAACTGAACATCATCGTGAAAGGCGACGTGGACGGTTCGGTCGAAGCACTATCTGACTCACTTATCCAACTCTCTACCCAAGAGATCGAGGTGAACGTGATTCACAAGGCCGTGGGGCAGATATCGGAATCGGACATCACCCTGGCGGCCGCGTCAGATGCGATTATCATCGGCTTCCAGGTACGCCCCTCCCTTGGTGCCCGAAAAGAGGCGGAAAGAGAGGGGGTGGAAATCAGGCTCTACTCCATCATTTACGATGCCATCGAAGAGGTGACCGCCGCTATGGAAGGTATGCTCTCCCCCGATATCAAGGAGGAGATTACCGGTAACGTGGAGGTGCTTGAGGTGTTCAAGGTATCGAAAGTGGGCACCGTGGCAGGCTGCATGGTACGCGACGGGAAAATTAAACGCTCTAACCAGGTACGCCTTATCCGTGACGGGATCGTGATCTTCACGGGTGAAATCGATTCGCTGAAGCGATTCAAGGACGACGTGAGGGAGGTTGCCTCGGGGTACGAATGCGGCATCTCGATACGTAACTTCAACGATATCAAAGTGGGCGACGTGATCGAGTCATTCGAAGAGATAGAAGTAAAGAAAACCCTCTAAAAGACAGAAAGGTATTCACGCTATAAAAAATAGATGAGCATGGCAAGAAAAGCATTATTAGGACTTAGTATAGCTGTTTTGTTGACGAGCGCACCCGTATTGGCACAACAGGTTACACAACAAACGCCGCAACGGGTGGCACAACAGCCAATGCAGCGGGAAACCGTCGCGTACGTGAACACGACGGAGTTGCTAAACGCGTTCCCGGAACGGGAGGCAGCGACCCAGCATCTGATCACCTTAAGCCAAAACTATAAAGAGGAACTCGAGTTGATGCAAAGCGAGTACAACAAGAAATACTCCGATTACATCACCTACCAATCCTCGCTCGCGGAGAACATCAAGCTGCGCCGCATGCAAGAGCTTACCGAACTGGAGAAAAAGATGCAGCAATTCATGGACCTGGCACAAAAGGATATTGAAACACAGGAAGCCAGTCTGCTGGAACCGCTTATGGATCAGATTAGTAAGGCTATCCAGCAGGTGGGGGTTGAACAGGGATTCACCGTGATATACGACATGGCGAACCCGGGAATCGCTTTCGTGACGCCCAAAGCAGTGGATGCCAACCCCTACGTGAAGGAAAAATTAGGCATCAATTAAATTACTGGAATCCAAGGGAAAAAGATGCCAAGGAAAAAATGAAAGCGGGTGCCATTGGGATTTTTGATTCCGGGTACGGCGGGCTAACCGTCTTGTCGGAGATCCGGGCACGAATGCCCCGGTACGACTACCTATACCTTGGTGATAACGCCCGGGCACCGTACGGGAACCGCTCCTACGAGCGGGTGTACCAGTTCACCCTCGAAGCGGTAAAGTGGTTTTTTGACAAAGGATGCCACCTGGTCATCCTGGCGTGCAACACCGCATCGGCAAAGGCACTCCGCACCATTCAACAGGTGGACCTCCCCAGGATGGATCCCTACCGAAGGGTGCTGGGGGTAATTCGACCAACGGCGGAACGGGTGGCCCGCTTCACACGAAGTGGGCACGTAGGTGTGCTGGGAACCGTCGGGACCATCCAGTCGCGTTCCTACGAACTGGAGATTGCCAAGTTGCATCCCGGGCTGGCGGTCACGGGTGAAGCGTGCCCAATGTGGGTGCCGCTGGTGGAAAATAGGGAGCACGATAAGCCAGGTGCCGACTATTTCGTGAAACAGCACCTTGACCGCCTGCTCAAACGAGACCCCATGATCGATGCCATCATCCTGGGATGTACCCATTATCCCCTACTCATCGATAAGATACGGGACTACCTACTGAATGAGATAGCCGTTATCCCGCAAGGGAAAGAAGTGGCGGAGAGCCTAATGGAGTACCTGCACCGACACCCGGAAATGGATGTCAGGTGTACCAAGGGAGGAACCGTACAGTATTACACGACCGATTCACCGGACAAATTCAACCAGATGGCATCGCTCTTCATGAACGAGCCGGTCGATACCCGAAAAACATCACTCGAGATAACAAAATGAACGCGTTTGATATCCTTATATTAATCTTGCTGCTGCTCGCCTTCGTACATGGTTACCGGAAAGGGTTGATCATGCAGTTAGTGGGATTGGCCACCATCATCCTTGCTGCCATCTTTGGAGGCAAGCTGGCGGCAGTGATCCTCCCGGAGCTCGTACGACTAATCAAGCTCACTCCCGAGGTGGCGAAAGTAATCTCCTACGTGCTCGCCTTCACAGGTATCGCAGTCGTGATCGCACTGGTAGGTCGACTCGTACAACGGTTCATCGACGTGGTGTTCCTTAGCTTCGTGAACCGTCTCGCCGGTGCACTGGTAGCCTCTGGCGCATTGATGGTACTTCTGAGTGTCCTCCTGAATCTGGTACTGATACTAGATAGAAACGAGACGCTCATTAAACCCGAGCTAAAGGAAGAATCATTCTTCTTCCGGCGGGTAGAGGCAGTGGTACCCGCTATCGTACCCTACCTGAACCGGGAGTTCTGGGAAGAGCACGTGCCGGAAAAATACCGGGAAGAGGTTGAAACGAAAACGAACGATATCCACTACCCTGTCCTGCCCGCGATTACTGTCGACTCGCTCTTCCAACAACGTCATTTTAATGTAGATTGATACTGAGGGAGACGGGAGACGGGAGATCGTGAACGAAAGATGAACAAGAATTGATGCTGAGATATATTCATAAAGAGGGAAAGCCCGCGCTGGCGAAGATGTTTATCGTGCTGTTGATACTCAACGGTGTGCTACTTCTATGCCTGCCCAGCCACTGGCTCCCGATTACCGTCCTCGCAATATCGATCGTACTGTTCGCGATAACCCTCTACTTCTACCGACAACCGCGCCGGGTGTACCAGGGAGAGCTACACGGGCTGGTGAACACACCTACAGACGGCAAGGTGGTGGTGATAGAAAAAGTGTTCGAGAAGCAGTTCTTTAACGAAGAACGCATTCAGGTCTCTATCTTCATGTCGCTCTTCAACGCCCACGCCAACTGGGTGCCGGTGAGCGGCAAGATTACCCACCTGTCACACGTGGCGGGAAATTTTTGGGCGGCCTACCTCCCCAAATCGAGCCACGAGAACGAACATACCAACATCGTTATCGAGACCCTCAACAACGGTAGCATCCTGACGAAACAGATTGCCGGTGCCATCGCCCGAAGGATTGTCACCTACGTGAGCGAGGGCGAAGAGGTGACTATCGGCTCTCAGCTGGGGTTCATCAAGCTAGGCTCACGGATGGATATCTTCCTACCCGTCGATAGCGAAATAATGGTGAAGCTGGGTGAACAGGTGCGGGCCAATGTCACCGTTTTGGCCCGATTGCCCGAAGTCAAATCGCCCGAAATCAAACGATAAACCAGTATGCGAAAGCAGATTCCCAACCTACTCACGCTCCTCAACCTCCTCTCGGGTTGTGTTGCGATCACGCTGGCGTTCCAAGGGCGCTTCACGGGCGTGGCCATCGCCGTGCTAATCGCCGCCCTGTTCGACTTCCTGGACGGCATGGCGGCCAGGCTACTGAATGCTTACTCGCTGCTGGGGAAAGAACTGGACTCGCTGGCAGACGTGGTAAGCTTTGGAGTGGCGCCCGCCTCGGCACTTTTCGTCTTCTTAAGGGATGGTCTGTTACGCCCCGGTGGAGCGCTATCCACGGATGGCACGCTGTTACCAGGTGACTCACTGCTCCCGGGTAACCCTCAACTCCTTGAAAGTACACTGCTCCCCGCACCCCTTCTGACCATTATCCCTTACCTGGCATTCTTGATCCCGCTTTTCTCGGCCTACCGACTCGCCAAATTCAATATCGACGAGCGCCAATCCCGCTCCTTCCTGGGCCTGCCCACGCCGGCCAACGGCCTGTTCTGGGTCGGCTATTGCCAAGGTATCCACACCCTGCTACCGATTGCGGGGCAAGCTCTGTTGTACATCACCCTCGGCTTCCTTATCCTGCTCACCCCACTTATGGTCACCGAGTTGCCCATGTTTTCCCTGAAGATGGATCGGTTCGCGGTAAAAGGTTACGAACGACAACTGCTGCTCGCGGTGCTGGTTATCGCCTTCGTCGCCCTGTGGGGATTCGTGGGCATCGCCATGGGGGTACTCGCATACATCCTGCTCTCGCTTATTCCGCACCCCAACGCCAAATATTAAGGCGGCTCACTAACGACCAATCACGCCCACCGTACGAAACGCCCCCTACAAGAGTGCATACCAATCCTTACCGCTGTCTCTTTCGGCCGGGAAATTGTTAAATAATATAAACCGGTTAGAGAAGCTAGTAGGAACGTTGTATCTTTACTGTGTAATCGAACTTATTGCCATTTATGGGGGTCATTATTAAATTTTTCCTGTTCTTTCTCGTTACCTATCTTATTTTAAGGTCGATAGGGAGGTTGCTGTTTGGTATACGCTACAAACAGAACAGCTTTCGCCACGGGACTCCCCGCGGTAGACAACCTCGTCGGGAATCACCCAAACAGCCTGAAACACAACAAGACAGGATTATCGGCTACCAAAAGAAAAACTTTGAATCGACCGAGGTGGAGGATGCCGAATTCGTGGAGATCAAAGAGAAGTGAATCCCCGTAAAGGGCCAACAATTGCATTATCAGCCATTTTTGGTTATTTTTGCATGGAGATCATTGGGAAAATCATTCACATCATATAAGAAATCAGTATGACAGACATTTTTGATCGGTTAAAAAGTGCCGAAGGTCCGCTCGAGCAGTATCGCAAAAAAGCGGAGGGGTACTTCATGTTCCCCGAATTGGAAGGGGAGATTGCCCCTAGGATGAAGTTCCTCGGCAGAGAAGTAATCACCTGGAGTTTAAATAATTACCTGGGACTAGCCAACCACCCGGAAGTACGCGAGGCGGATGCCAAGGCCGCGGCCGATTGGGGTATGGCCTACCCCATGGGCGCGCGGATGATGTCGGGACAAACAAAGTTGCACCGTGAACTGGAAGAGAAACTCGCCCGGTTCGAGAAGAAAGAGTCGGCCTACCTGCTCAACTACGGCTACCAGGGCATGGTCTCCATCATCGACTCCCTGGTCACCCGGAACGACGTGATCGTGTACGACTCCGAGTCGCACGCCTGCATCATGGACGGCATCTTCCTCCACAAGGCCAAAGGAGGCAAAAGCTACGTCTACCCGCATAACGACATGGAGCGGTGCGACAGGATGCTGGGCTTCGCCACCCGCCAAGCCAAAGAGAACAACGGCGGCATCCTGCTCATCACCGAAGGGGTGTTTGGCATGTCGGGCGACCTGGGCGACCTCCCGGGGATTCTCAAACTGAGGGAGAAGTACGATTTCAGGCTGATGATCGATGACGCCCACGGCTTTGGCACCATGGGCGAGACCGGAGCGGGTGTCAGCGAGCATTTCGGGGTGATGGACGAGGTGGACATCTACTTCGCAACCTTTGCCAAGTCGATGGCTGGTATCGGAGCATTCGTTGCATCTGAGAAGGCGATTGTGGACTCGCTCAAGTACAACATGCGGTCGCAAATCTTCGCAAAATCCCTTCCCATGCCGATGGTCGTGGGCGCACTCAAGCGGCTGGAGATGCTCCAAACGCAACCCCAGCACAGAGAGAACCTCTGGAAGGTAGCCAAAATGCTGCAAGAGGGACTGGTCGCCGAAGGGTTTAACATCGGCAATACCCAGTCGCCCGTCACGCCGGTCTACCTGAGCGGCACCGTGGCGGAAGGTACCAACGTGGTAGTCGACCTCCGCGAGAACCACCACGTGTTTTGCTCTATCGTGGTCTACCCGGTGGTTCCCAGGGATGTGATCATGCTCCGGCTAATACCCACCGCATCGCACACCAAGAGGGAAGTAGAGGAGACCATTGAAGTATTCAAGAAAATCAAGGCCAACCTGGATGCCGGGAAGTATAAAGCAGACGAGGTGCAGTCGATGGCAGTCTCGTGATTAAAAAACCTAACACCATGCTTCGAGTAAAAATTCAAAACAAGTACACCTTAACCTGTACCCAGTGCGGGACGGAAACCCCCAATTTCTGGACCTGGTTCGATCAGGGGCAGCAATGCCCCAAGTGCGGTAGCAAGCACTCCGAAGTTTCGTATAACCGTAGGTATCAACGGTTGCCCCGCATCATCAAGCGCACGCCCAACAGTTTCTGGCACTACTTCCCCTTCCTGCCGCTGTTGCGCAGACGTCACATCGTGAGCAAGGGGGAAGGAGCCATCCCCCTGGAGCGGTGGACCTTCTTAGAGGAATTCGCGAAGAGAGAACACGGGCTCAACATTCAAGTGCACGTCTATCGAAACGACCTGAACGGGGGCACCGGGACCTTCAAGGACATCGCAGCCTCATTGGCTGCCAGCCTCTTCAAGGAGATCGGTATCAATCAGTACTGCATCGCCTCCACCGGTAACTCGGCCACGGCCTACGCCATGTACCTCTCCATGGCTGGCGTCAACTGCTCCGTCTTCATGCCGGAAGATGCCCTAAAGGCCTCCGAAGCCACCATTAGCTCCTACGGGCAACAGGTCTTCCGGGTGATGGGCGACTACGCCAAGGCGAAGGAGATTGCCGCGGGATACGCCGCGGCCCACAACATACCTATTTCGGCCGGTAACATAGACCCCATACGGGTAGAAGCTAAAAAGACGATGGTCTTCGAGTGGCTCCGCCAGATAGACCAGATACCCGATGTCTATATCCAGGCGGTGAGCGGTGGCACGGGCCCCATCGCCATCGATAAGGGGATACGTGAGATCAAAACCATCTACCCCGAGTTGAAGAACCCCCGCTTCCTGCTGGTACAGACCGACAAGTGCGACCCCATGGTTCAAGCGTGGGAAACGGCAGAAGCAGCCGGTTTCCCCAAAGGGTTCGAGAAGAACTACCCCATCATCGAAAATCCCCAGACCGAGGTTCCCACCTTAGCCACCGGCAACCCGGGTACCTACCCCATCGTGGCGAAGCTGGTGAAGGAGTCGGGAGGAAGCTTCCTGCGGATGCGGGAAGAGAAGCTCCTGCCCGTTGGCAAGCTGATGGCCTACGAGAAGAAGGTAATACCCGGACCCGCCTCGGCGGTCTGCATGGCCGGATTCTTCATCGCCCTTAAAAAGAACCTGATTAAAGATGGGGAGACGGTGCTTGTGAACATCGGGGAGGGAGCCAACCGTGCGCCCTACTTCCTGGAACAGATGATCTACACCACGCGTAACGTGAAAAATGTAGAAGAGTGCTCGCCGCACGTCATCGACGACTACCGGGCACAACTCTGGAAGGAAGTGCTGGAGGAGGATGAATGAAGAACGGTAAAACGATATGGATCACGGGGGCATCGTCAGGCATTGGCGAGGCGTGTGCTTACCTGTGGGCCAAGGAGAAGGCCAACCTCATCCTCACCGCAACCCGCGTGGAGCGGCTAATCGAGGTACAAGAAGCGTGCATCCGCCTGGGGGCACAGTGCGAGGTGCTGCCCTACGACCTGTCCGACTTAGCGGGCATTGATGGGTTGACCGACCAGGCAATCGGCCTCTTTGGAAGCATCGACATCGTGTTCCTCAACGCCGGCATCAGCCAGCGTGCCCGTGCCCTGGATACCTCGTACAGCGTGGACAAGAAGATCATGGACGTCAACTTCTTCGCCCCGGTAAAGATCGCGAAACGGCTTCTGCCCACGATGATCGCCAACGGGGGCGGCACGGTAGCGGTCACCACCAGTATCTCGGGTAGGTTTGGCTTCCCGCTGCGCTCGGCCTACGCGTCGTCAAAGTTCGCGTTGTACGGCTTTTTTGAAACTGTTCACGCTGAATATTACGACCAGAATATCCGGGTGGTAATGGTTTGCCCCGGGCGGGTAAAGACCAACATCTCCTACAACTCGCTGAAAGGCGATGGCCAAAAGCATGGCCAAATGGACGATGGGCAGGCAGGTGGCATCTCTTCGGAAAAGGCGGCACGAAAAATCGCACGGGCTATCCAACGCCAAAAACCGGAGGTGCTGGTAGGTGGGAAAGAACTGCTGATGGTATACATCAAGCGGTTCCTGCCGGGAGTGGCAAGGAAAATAGTGAGGAAAATCAAGGCAACGTGATTGAATGTCTTTCACGACACGAAAACAAAATGCAAATCAACAACCAATCACACGCCTAACGATAAACGACCAAGTCAATCAACGAAAAAACGGCTGCAGCCAAGGTGAACAATAACTAGTAAAAAAAGCAACCATGAGTAGCAACAAGGGATTTATTATTTCGGGAATTCAACAGGTAGGTATTGGCGTGGAAAACCTCTATGAGGCGTGGAGTTACTACATCGACCTGTTCAACATGGACATCCGCATCCTGGAAGACGACAAGACGGCGGAACTGATGCTCCCCTACACCGGGGGCAAGCCGCAGCGACGTCACGCCTGCATCGCCGTGAACATGCAGGGCGGTGGCGGTTTCGAGGTGTGGCAATACGCTGAGCGTAAGCCCCAACCCCTCGGCTTCGAGTTGAACATGGGCGACCTGGGGGTGTTGGCCTGCAAGATCAAAAGCCGCGACGTGGCAGCCGCCTACGAGCAGTTCTCGAAAAACCCCAAAGCTAACCTCGTTGAAGAAGTAAATAAAAGCATTGACGGCCATCCCACCTTCTACATGAAAGACCCGTACGGCAACCTGTTTCAGGTGGTTCAGGACGATTACATCTTCAAGGATGAGAAAAAGCTGACCGCCGGCGTGGCGGGTGCCACCATCGGGGTCACCGATATCGACCGAGCGATGACCGTGTACCGCGACATCCTGGGATACGACACCATCGTGGCCGATGAGACCGGTACCTTCGCCGACTTTAAAGCCCTCCCGGCTGGAACGCGTGCCTACCGACGGCGACTGCTCACCCATTCGAAGCCGAGGAAAGGGAGCTTCAGCCAGCTCTTCGGCTCCTCCACCATCGAGCTGGTACAAGCGCTGGATCGCACCCCCAAGAAACTGTACGAAGGGCGCTTCTGGGGCGACCCGGGCTTTATCCAGGTCTGCTTCGATATCCGCGACATGGAGGCGCTGGGGAAATTCTGCGCGGAGAAAGGATATCCGTTCACCGTGGACAGCAGCCAACGGTTCAAGGAGGGCGACTCGTTCGATATGGGCGATGCCGCCGGCCAGTTTGCCTATATCGAGGATCCCGACGGCACCCTGATCGAGTTCGTGGAGACCCACAAAGTGCCTATCGCCAAGAAGCTGGGACTGAGCCTCAACCTAAAAAACAGGCACCCCGAGAAGCCCCTGCCCAAGTGGATGCTCAAGGCGCTCAGCCTGATGCGGGTGAAATCGGAAGACCTGCTCAACAAGTAGCGCTAACATTTCCTCGGCTGCCATTAAAAAATGGGCCATTATCCATAAAATAATCAAGGATAAGTGGCGAAAAATGGGTAAATTTGCACTCCAATAATGGATAACAAAAAAACACCCTATAAAAAATGAGGAAAAAAGCATTACTGATGATTTTAGACGGTTGGGGCATTGGCGACCAATCCGAGGCAGATTTAATCTACAACACCCCTACCCCATACTGGGACAAACTATTGGCTACTTACCCGAACGCGTACTTGCTGGCATCCGGCGAAAACGTGGGTTTGCCTGACGGCCAAATGGGTAACTCGGAAGTGGGCCACCTGAATATCGGTGCGGGACGGGTGGTCTATCAGGATTTGGTGAAAATCAACCGGGCTTGTCGCGATAACAGCATCCTTGACAATCCCAAAATCATTAAAGCCTATTCATATGCACGTGATCATAAGAAAAAAATCCACCTGCTCGGGCTGGTTTCTGACGGTGGCGTACACAGCTCATTGGAACATCTGTTCAAGCTGATTGATATCGCGAAAGAGTACGGCGTTGAAGATACTTACGTTCACGCGTTTATGGATGGACGTGACACCGACCCGAAAAGTGGGAAAGGCTTTATCGAGCAACTTCAAAACCACGTTGATAAAACAACGGGAAAAATCGCTTCCATCGTCGGCCGTTACTACGCGATGGACCGCGACAAGCGCTGGGAACGTATAAAAGAGGCGTACGACCTCTTGGTTAGCGGCGTGGGAACACCCGCGACCGACATGGTTCAGGCCATGCAAAACTCTTACGACAACGGGGTTACCGATGAGTTTATCAAACCAATCGTTCACGTGGATGCCGATGGCAATCCCGTGGCCACCATCGAAGAGAACGATGTGGTGATCTTCTTTAACTTCCGCAACGACCGCGCGAAGGAGATGACCATCGTTCTCACGCAAGAAAACATGCACGAGCACGGTATGCACACCATCCCGTTGCAGTATTTCACGATGACGCCTTACGACAGCACGTTTAAAGGGCTGCATGTACTTTTTGATAAGGACAACGTGGAAAACACGATGGGCGAATACGTTTCCAACCTTGGCCTGAAGCAGCTGCGTATAGCAGAAACCGAGAAGTTCGCACACGTGACGTTCTTCTTCTCAGGTGGACGCGAAGCGGAATTCCCGGGTGAAGAGCGCATCCTTGTCCCGTCTCCCAAGGTGGCCACGTACGACTTGAAGCCGGAGATGAGCGCACCCGAAGTGGCCAACGAGATGGTGAAAGCACTTGATTCTCAAAAATACGACTTTATCGTGCTAAACTTTGCAAACGGCGATATGGTGGGACATACCGGTGTGAAAGAGGCGATTATTGAAGCGGTTAAGGTAATCGATAAGTGTGTAGAGAAAGTGATTGAAGCGGTAAAGGCGAATGACTATGAAGCCATTATCATTGCCGACCACGGGAATGCCGATAACGCCATCAATCCCGATGGTTCACCCAACACGGCGCATTCGTTGAACCCGGTGCCACTGGTTTACGTGACGAAAGAGAAAAACGCGACCGTTGAACCCGGTATTTTGGCTGACGTGTCGCCCACGCTTTGCCAGGTGATGGGCCTTGATGTTCCGAAAGAGATGACGGGAAAACAGTTGATTACCTTTTAAACAAGCTGCCGCCTTTTCGCTCAGTATATTGCGGATAAATGGCAAATTATCCGCAACATACTGAGGATAATTTAATTTTTACGCTTACCCGTTTAGGAACATTCGTTTAATTCCAATTAGGAACATTCGATTAGTCCAATTTTAGAGCAGGATCGGTAAAGATATCGTTCCTGCTTTTTGCTGATAATTTTCACGCCCAAAAAAAGAGACTCCTGTTGGTCAACATATAGACGCGACGGGGAAACTGTTTTACCGGAAAGGCAAATCTAATACCAACAAGGTTGCTACTAAGAAGGTTGTTACTAAGAAAGTTGTTTCTGATCCGGTAATGACGCTATGGATGAAACAGTACCTATTTAACAACTGAAAATCCTTTCCACTTTTTGGAGCTGGTACAAAATAACATGAAAGCAGTTGCTTTTTTTCTTGCCGTTGATAGTATTTTTACTATCTTTGTGATGTCGAGCAATAACTAATTACAATGCAATGAAAAGATACAAGGTAAAAGAAGTTATAGTCCTACTATTAAAAGATAATTGGTTTATTGCTCGTCAAAGGGGAAGTCATAGGCAATTTAAGCACCCGACAAAAAAAGGTACAGTTACAATAAACGGAAAACCTAATGAAGTTTTAGATCAATTTGTTTTAAATAGCATTTGGAAACAAGCAGGTTGGCGATAAGTCCCTTGCACAAATTAATAAAAAAATGGAGAAACTGATTGCAAAAATAGGATATGCAGATCGTAATTATAGCGCGCTTGTTGAATTGCCGGACGAGGTGGTGGTGGTTACCCATAGCACGTTAGAGGGCGTGAAAAACGCGGTTATTGAATCGTTAGAATTTTCAAAAGAAGGACATTTGGAAAGTGGAAAAAACGTGCCGGCTTGGGTAAACGATTATGAAGTGGAATATGAATTAGAAGTTTCGGCACTTTTACAATATTTGGATGGAATTTTAACCCGGTCGGCACTGTCGCGTGTAACCGGCATTAATGAACGTCAACTTGGGCATTACGCTACCGGACATCGCAAACCACGGGCAAAGCAGCGTGAGAAAATCATTAACGGCATTCGTCGCATAGGCGAAGAGTTTCTATCTGTCGTGTGAGTTGTTGTTTGAAAAGGTTATTACTAAGAAGGTTGTTACTAAGATCATTGTTTCTGATCCGGTAATGACGCTATGGATGAAACAGTACCTCTTTAACAACTAAAAATTAGTGTCCACTTTTTGGAGCTGGTACAACAAGCGTACAACAAAACATCAAAAACGAACAGCAAAATGCATCAAAGACGAACAGCGAAATACATCAAAAACGAACAACGCCCTTGTTTCATTAAAATAATAAACGTAACTTTCCTCTATAAGTTGAAATGGAGGGTACTTCAATGACAACGTTTAACAGTTACGTGAAGGCTTTAGAAAAACTGTTCGTTATCGAAGACATAGAGGCGTGGTCGCCTGCTATTCGTTCAAAAACGGTTATTAGAACCGGAAAAAAGCGCTGCTTCATCGACCCCTCGATAGCCGTGGTCGCCTTGGGTGCCTCTCCACGTAGCCTGGAGCTTGACTTGAAAACGTTTGGCTTTATTTACGAATGTCTCTGTATGCGAGATCTGAAAATATACTCACAATCATTGGGCGGGAGATTATCATATTATCACGATAAATATGGGTTGGAAGCTGACGCGGTTCTTCATCTCGATGACGGCAGGTACGCGCTGATTGAGTGCAAGCTTGGTAGTAGAGACATAGATGCCGGGGCTAACAATTTGTTGAAGCTAAAAGAGCTCGTAACCGAAAGAAATAACAGAGATAAGCAGGTATCTATGAGGCTCCCCGATCTGCTGATAATATTGACCGGGGGAAAAATTGCCTACACGAGAGAAGATGGCGTAAAAGTGATTCCACTGGGTTGTTTGAAAGATTAAGCAAAAAAGCGTTGTTACCAAATCTCATCAGGGCACCCCTACAATGAACCAAAAAACACCCAATTTTACCCCTGCAATGAGCCAAAAACAGCCAACATTACCCCTGCAATGAAACATTTTGCTTATATTTGCATTGAAAATCAAATTATTATTCAATGTTTAAGCGAAATATAGAAGCCCGACTACATAAATGGGCAAAAAGTCCCTATCGAAAACCGCTGATCTTGCGTGGAGCAAGACAGGTAGGAAAGACAACCGTGGTTAATCAATTCGCGGAAAACTTCGAGAACTTTATTTCCATCAATCTCGAAAAGTCCGCGGCTAAAAACCTTATAGAAAGCGTAGATGAAGTGAAAAAGTTGCTCCCCCTACTCTTCCTTTATGCCAATAAAACACGAAAAGAAGGACGTACTCTGCTGTTTTTTGATGAAATTCAAAACTCCGCACATACCGTCTCACTACTGCGCTATTTCTATGAAGAGACTCCCGAGATTCACGTTATTGCCGCGGGATCACTTTTAGAGACGATGTTAGACAAGCAGATCTCATTGCCCGTGGGACGAGTGGAATACATGGCCCTTCATCCATGCTCCTTCTCCGAATATTTAGTCGCTATACATGAAAACGGACTTTTGCAGGCAATCAACGAGAAGGAAAGTGTCAATGTATTTCATCAACCACTCATTGAACATTTCGAGCGTTATGCCCTTATCGGCGGAATGCCCGAGGTGGTTGCCCGATACACTACCGAACGTGATATCGTCGCGCTTTCCAAAACCTATAACGAATTGTTGAACGCCTACAAAAACGACGTGGAAAAGTATGCTGAGACCAACACTCAAGCAGCCGTCATTCGTTATATCCTTGAGGAGGGATGGACTTTTTCGGGACAAACCATAACCTTGGGTGGATTTGCCGGATCGCCATACAGAGCGCGTGAAACCAGTGAAGCATTTCGCACGCTCAACAAAGCCATGTTGTTGGAATTAGTCTACCCCACTACCAATACCATAATGCCCGCGGTATCCGACCTTAAAAAAGCACCCAAACTGTTTTGGCTCGATGCCGGTATAGTGAATTACGCTGCCGGCATTCAACGAGAGTACCTATTGCATAAAGACCTAATGGATACGTGGCGTGGTAACGCCGCGGAACAAATTGTCGCACAGGAGTTGAAAGCACTATCCAATGACGTGGGTTTCAAACGAAACTACTGGCGCCGCAACAAACGTGGCAGTACCGCGGAAGTCGATTTCGTGTGGATTCAAGATGGGCTGATTATCCCAATAGAAGTGAAAAGCGGACACAACGCCCATCTAAAATCGATTCATCAATTTATGAATGAAACCAATCACGATGTGGCGGTGAGGGTTTGGTCGGGTAAATTCAGCATTGATGATGTTAAAACCAATGCAGGAAAGTGTTTCAGGTTGATTAATCTACCCTTTTATCTAATTTCAAAACTACCTGAAATATTGGAGGAAACAATCTAAATATTTGAAGTTCAACAATATTCATAACTGCAAAGTACAACGCAACGGAAAGGAAGTAACCCGTAAATCGGATGAGCACTTAGACTTTTAATTTTCAAACAATAAAGCTATCTCATCCGGGATAACAACAAAAGGTGGGAAAACACGAACTTGCTCATCAAAAGAAGATGCCATTAATGCAATAACTTGAAAGAATGCACTAGTTTTTCCAGTATCCATAAATAAACGGTTTTAAAAGACAATTCTTAAGCTATACTATTTTCTGTACGATAAATTAAACAGGTGAAGCCTTACATCAAGTTCTCGTTAAGCAAAGTTCATTCTTTCTTCGTATCTTTCCAGCTTGGGTAATGATTGAATTCGTTAGGATTTGCCAGTAGCGACTTGTTTCTACTTTCATTTTTTTATTTTTTCTTCAATGTACACGGAGTGAAAAAACGCGAATGCAGCTATCAACAGTCCAATGATAAAAAGGATAACACTCTTGTGTTCTCGAATAAATATGATAATTTTATTCATTTTCCATGCCTTTTTATTCCCCATTTTGTTGTTTACAAACAACAGTTTTTTGATTTATTGTTGTCCGGAGCAACAGTTTGCCTAAAACAGGTCTACAATGTTATTCCAAGCGATAACCTTTCCTTCTTTCCTAACTTGAGGAGTTAAACCGCCATAAATAAGGTAGGGCACTGCCTGAGCGTTCAATTTCCCGTAATAATCGAGTCCCTTAAAAAAATCTGAAGAGATAGTCGAAGATGATTTTATCTCTATACTTTTCACTTGAAGTCCCGAATCAATCAGACAATCCACCTCGTTACCGGTAGAATCGCGCCAGTAATATAACGGGGGAACGATAGCCCTGTTGTAATGATACTTCATTAAATCAGAAACAACCAAATTCTCAAAGAGAGCCCCCCTGGCCCAATGGGTGGCCAATTCGCGCTCATTGCGTATACCCAACAGGCTGCAAGCAAGACCGGTATCATAAAAGTAAAGCTTGGGAGTTTTCAGGATCCTCTTCGAGAAATTTTGGAAATGGGGCCGAAGCACAAACGTTATAAAACTGCTTTCTAAAATGGAAAACCAGGACTTCACCGTCTTCAAATCTACGCCCAACTCATTGGCAATATGGCTGTAGTTTAGCAACTGGCCTATCCTCCCCGCGGCCAAACGCATGAACCGTTGAAACTGGTACAGGTTACCCACATTAACTACCTGTCTCACATCACGTTCGACATAGGTTTGAATATAGGATGGGTAAAAAAGCGTGGGGTGGATGTCGGCATCGTGTAAACGAGGATAAAATCCTTGAAAGATGCTTGTTTCAAAATTATCAATCGCTTGCCCTGACGCTCTTAATTCAGCAATGCTCAAGGGCAATAGGTGCGTAACAAAAACCCTGCCTGCCAGCGATTGGGAGATCTTTTCTAAAAGCAGGAAGTTCTGAGAACCGGTTAAAATATATTTGCCCGGCCTGTTTGCCTCATCGCTTGCGGTCTGAATATAGGAAAACAGATCGGGATAACGCTGCGCTTCGTCAATAATTACCCCCGATTGAAATTGAGATAAAAACAGACGAGGATCGGATACCGCCGCTTCAAGCGTATCGGGATTTTCTAAGTTCACGTACGCATAATCGGGAAAAGTAAGGCGGGCAAGGGTAGTTTTACCCGACTGTCGGGGACCGGTTATCGAAATAATGGGCATCTTTGACGCCATATCTCGCAGTAGTTGGCTAAGTTCTCGTTGTATCATAGCGCAAAGATAATACCCACGATCGAGTTTTGCAAATCTGGAATTGAATTCCAGATTTGCAAATAAAATGAACCGAACCAGCTAAAAAAACAGGAAAACACGCAATTTTTCGGCCATTTTGCAGTTATAGGTAGTGATGAAGAAACAGCCATTCTTTCGCATGCGAAGAAAGTCCGCTGGCGAGTTGCTACATGCGGTAAAGACGAAGCAACGATTCATAGGGTTACTCTTCCCGTTCTTCTGTTGCGCATTCACTATGCAGGCGCAATGGGATGCCTCGTGTGACCAGTACTGGGCGACACGCAGCATCTCCAACCCATCGTTTGCCGGGGAGACGGGAGCTATCCGGGCAGTGGCATTCTACCGCAAGCCGTGGAGCGGCCTGTCAGTCGATATGCCCTTCGAATTCCTGGGGAGACGGCACGGTATCGGGCTGTTCACGCAGATCGTGAAAGCTGAAATGGACGGGACAGACGGCATGACCGGAACGGCAGAAACGGTCGGTAAGAGCGGGGGACTCGGAACGTCTCACCGGACGGAGGCACCCCGCAACACCTTGATGGCCGCACAATACAGCTTCAAGCAGGAGGTGGGCAAAGGATTCCTCAACGTGGGACTTCAAGCCGGGCTCTACGAGGTAACGTTTAACGCGGGCGATCGTACGAGTATCACCACCTCCCTCTCATCGAGCCAGGGGGGCAACGTGTCGGCTCGGGGCAACAAGAAATTGTTCGACGCGGGAGCCGGTATCTCTTGGACGGCACCCTCGTATTTTGTCGGTTTTTCACTCTTGCATATAAACCAACCCAAGCTCCAGTCATACAACCGGGAAATCGCTCACGAAAATGCGAGCGACCTACCACAACAATCAGACCTTCATCAACCTTCAGGCCCCCCGCAACTATCAGGCCTCTCACAACCACCAGTCCTCTCACAACTATCGACAGGGTCGAATGACTCCCTCGTTTCATACATTCCACGCGCCTATAATTTCATGGCGGGGTACAATATTCAATGGCTTCAACCGTTAGAGATACAACCGATGGTGTGGTTGCGAAACAGCTCGGGCAAGACGACGGTAGACGCCACGCTTCGACTGGAGTACGACAAAAAGTTCTCGGCGGGTGCCTCCTGGCGCATAGAGCAGGGGTACGTGGTTTTCGCGGGCATCAACATTAAAGGGATAGAAGTAGGATACGCTTATGGGCGGCACACCAAAACCAACCACGAGCTGTACCTCCGGTATCAGTTCCCGCTGGAAGCCTTCAAACCGAAACGGCAACCCCATAAAAGCATTCGGTTACTGTAAGACGAGAATAAGATCAAATGAATAATCATTTATCAATGAGAAGATACATTTTTTTCGCACTGTTGCTGTTACTCACGGTCGCCTCCTGCGGGAGAAGGGGCATCGGGAGCAGCGTCGGGGGCGAACTCACCGGGGTGCCGGTCGGCAAGGTATGGAGCGAGCCGACCCCCTACAACATGGTGCTAATATCGAGGGGCTCCTACACGATGGGGGCGGGCCAGATCGACTCCCTTTGGGGCATCACCATCCCCTCCCGCAGGGTATCGGTGGACGATTTCTGGATGGACGAGACCGAGATTACCAACTCGCAATACAAGCAGTTCGTTTACTGGGTACGCGACTCCATCATCCGAGAACGGCTGGCGGATCCGGCCTACGCGGGCGATGACTTTTACAAGATCACCGAGGACGAATACGGCGAACCCATCACCCCCCGCCTCAACTGGTCGCTCCCCATCCCCTGGAAGCTCAACACCGAGGAGGAAGAGGCGGCCATCAACAGCCTCTACACCACCCATCCCATCACCGGTAAAACCATGCTGGACGTCCGCCAGTTGAACTTCCGCTACGAATGGTTCGACGCGGCAGAGGCGGCACGCGAGCAATACGGGCTCGGCCCGACGGGGCTGACTCCTAACGGGGAAGGGGCAGGCAGCCGAAATGAAACCGTGCTTATCACGAAAGACACGGCCTACATCGCCCCGGATGGACGCATCGTGAACGAGACCATCACCCGCCCGTTTAGCGGACTATATGACTTCGTGCATACCCGCATCGTGAACATTTACCCCGATACCACCTGCTGGGTGAATGACTTCCCTGAGGCGGACAACGAACGCTACCTGCGCCACTACTTCTCGCACCCCGCCTACGCGCACCACCCGGTGGTGGGTGTCTCGTGGGAGCAAGCCACCGCCTTTTGCGCATGGCGCACCCTCTTCCTCCGCCGAAGCATCAACCGGGAAGACGTGATCGTTGAGCGGTACCGGCTGCCGACCGAAGCAGAATGGGAGATGGCGGCCCAAGACAGCGAGATCATCAACGAGAGTGGCTGCTTTCAGGCCAACTTCAAATCGGGCGACGGGGGATACGCCGCGGATAATCACCTGATTACCGCCAAGGTGAGGAGCTTCAAGCCCAACCTGTACGGGCTATACGATATGGTGGGAAACGTGGCAGAGTGGACCGCCACCGATTATACCGAAGCGGGCAACAAGCTAATGGGCGATATAAACCCACAGTACCGCCGTAACCCATCGGGAGACGACTTCCACCCGACCCACCGAAAAGTGGTAAAAGGAGGATCGTGGAAAGATATTTACCCCTTTATCCGCCCTGACCTACGCGATAGCGAACAGCCTAACCAAGGGCGATCCTATATCGGCTTCCGTTGCGTCCGCACGCGGGTAAGCACGGGAGATTAATCGAAAACCACGGCAAAAATCAAACAATAAGCGAACCTATGAACGCCTATAGCAAATACAAGAACCGACTGGAACAGTTTCTCCAGACCGAACGGGGAAAACGGTTTATCCACTTCGCCTACAGCATCGGCGCCGCCATCGTCATCCTCGGCGCCATGTTCAAGATCCTCCACCTCCCCTTTGGCAACGAAATGCTATTTATTGGCATGACGACCGAAGTGATCGTGTTCATCCTGTCGGCATTCGACCGACCGGTGCAGGACTACGCGTGGGAGGAGGTCTTCCCGGTACTGAGCGGGAAAGGGGCGATTACCGGGGAACCAGTCAGTAAACAGCCATTTCCCGTGGAGCAAATGAGTAGGGAAACGGCGGCAAGAGAGCCTTTTGCTGGAGAGACAATCGCCAGAGGACCGATTGTCGAGGGGCCAATTACCAGAAGCCCAATCGTCAAAGAACCTGTCTCCGGAGAACCTTTCGATAGAGGAGCAGCCATTAGAGAACCGATGACAAGAGAATCTGAAACCCTTCGGCATGATCTCTCATCAACCAGCGAAGAGTATGGTCGACAGATGGAGAGCCTGAATCGCACGCTATCGGGCCTCAACTCCCTCTACGAAGTGCAACTCAAGAACATCAGCGGCCAGCTCGGCACCATCGAGCAGATCAACGCGGGACTGAACCGTCTCCGCTCGGTGTATAGCGATGCCCTACCCGACGGGACCTCCATCAAAGAGGAGACGGACAAGATGGCACGGCAACTCAAGGAGTTAAACGATGTCTACGGACGTATGCTGCACGCCATGACGGTACACGGTGGGAACTATCCCGCCAGTCGCGATGATTATTTTACGCGCAACAACGAGAACAGGGATGACCACCGTTCTCAACGGGGCGACGACCACACGTACCGTAACGACAACCCTTCGTATAACCGTCCATAAACCAACCGAGCCATGGCAGTAAACAGTCCCCACTCCCCCCGTCAGAAAATGATTAACGTGATGTACCTGGTGTTCATCGCGATGCTGGCATTGAACGTTTCGGTGGAGGTACTGGACGGGTTCAAGACGGTGGACGATAGCCTGGGCGACTCCTCGGCCACGCTGAAAGAAAGAAACGGGTTGATCATGGACGAGTTGACCGCGTACAACGTGGAGAACCCAGAAAAAGCGGGCGAATGGTACGAAAAAGGAGTGCAGGTACGTGCCATGAGCGATTCAATCGTTGATTACATCCAATTTCTCAAGCTTCGGATGGTACAAGAGGCGGATGGGAAAAAGGGAAACCTCGATAAGATCAAGCACATGGACGACATAAGCGCCGCCTCCATGGTCATGCTGTCGCCCATCAACGGGGAGGGCGCCAAGTTAAGGACATCAATCGACCGCTACCGGGAAGCGGTCATCAGCCACGTCACTGATCCCGCCCGAAAAGCGATCATCAACAAAAACCTGAGTACCGAATCGAGTGCAGCCCCCAAAAGCTGGGAAGAAGCCCTCTTCGAGCAGATGCCCCTGGCGGCAGCCATCACCATGCTCACGAAGATAGAGAACGATATCCGCTCGTCGGAAGGGGAAGCGTTGACCCACCTCCTCAACAACGTGGACGAGGGGGACGTGCGGGTAAACCGACTGAATGCGTACCTGATCCCCGAATCGGACATCGTGATGCAAGGAGCCAGCTATAACGCCCGGGTCATCCTCGCGGCGGAAGACACCACCCGATCACCCACCCTCTTCGTGGGGGGCGCCGTCTTGACCGGTGAAGAGCCAAACCGATTTTCCGTACCGGCTACGCGCACGGGCACTTTCCCGGTGGAAGGGTACGTGGAGATGAAGGACGACAATGGAACGGTAACACGCCACCCGTTCAGCAGCAGTTACACCGTGATCGAGCCGATGGCCTCCATCGCACCCACGTTGACAAACGTGCTCTACGCGGGCATCGACAACGAGATAAGCATCTCGGTACCCGGTATTGCCCCCGGCAACGTCCAGGCAACAATGGATAACGGTACGCTCACCCGCCGGGGTAACCACTGGGTGGCTCGCCCCGCGACGGTGGGACAGAACACGGCCATCACCGTCACCGCACGAACCACCGACGGGACACCACGCCGCGTGGCGGTACAGGAGTTCAGGGTACGCCCCCTCCCCGACCCCACCCCCTACATCGCGTACGCCGATGCCGAAGGCCGCCCCGCCACCTTTAAGGGTGGTTCGCTATCGAAGGCGGTGCTGATGAACAGCCAAGGCATCGAAGCCGCCATTGACGACGGCATCCTCAACGTGCCGTTCCAAGTGAAGAGCTTCCGGGCCGTCTTCTTCGACTCCATGGGGAATGCCATACCGGAAGTATCCAACGGCGACCGCTTCTCCGACAGGCAGAAGGAGCAGATCCGCCGCCTATCGAGGGGGAACTACTTCTACATCTCGGGCGTGCGGGCAGTAGGGCCGGACGGCACGGAACGGGAGATCGCCGTGATGGAGGTAAGGGTACAGTAAACCATTCAAACAAAAACAGTATGCAAGCAAAAGTACGACTGATATGGATTCTAAGCATGGTGGCCATCAGTATGGTGGCTATCGCCCCGCTATTCCCCCAGGAAAACGCGCGATGGTCCCGCGTGATTTACCGCCAGCTTGACCTCACCCAAGAGGCCAACGCACCGCTCTATTACATGAAAACAACCAGCGGAGAGCAATCCAGCCTCTTTACCATGCTTTTCCGGCTGCTTCAGAACGATGCCATCCCCGCCTACGAATACCTTGATGGTCAGGAACGGTTCACCGACGAGTACCGAATTAACTTTAAAGAGTTCCTGGACAGGTTTAGCATCTACTACCAAGAGGATAACGGGAAGATCACGGTGGATGATGCCGATATCCCGAGCCACGAGGTGCTAGCCTACTTCCTAAAGGAGGTGTACTACTTCGATTCCCGCAGCTCAAACTTCATGGTGCGCCCCTTCGCCCTCTGCCCCGTCCTCCTTCGCCGTGACGACCTCGATAACGTGGCCACCCGATACCCCCTCTTCTGGGTACCTTACGATGAGCTGGAACCACATACCCGAAAGATGCCAGTGATGACCTCTACCCTCAACAACAGCATGAACGGAACCGTGGACGACTTCTTCCGACTCAGGAAATACGATGGTGAAATCTACAAGGCAGGGAACCCGAGGAACCTGGCCATCGCCCAGTATACCTCCAGCCCGGAGGAGATGAAAGCCGAGCAAGAGCGCATCGAAAAGGAGTTGAAGGATTTCGAAAAAGGGTTGTGGATAGACGAGGATGAGCTTATTCCCACCGAACCATCCACCAACCGCCCCGACCGCCGAAATACGAAAACAAGGGTCTCCCGCCGCGATCGACGACCCGGGAGCAACCCTTCCAGCAGTTCATCAGTCACCATGCGCGACCGCAGATATTAATACACCCTAAGAGTCAACTTAGAGGCATAATGTGTGAATCTGAGGAATATTTGCGCATACCGAAATAAGTACTTATATTTGTACGTAAAACGTACAAAAAATGAAAACAACAAATTATACGGAGTTGCGTAACAACATGAAGTCTTACCTTGACAGCGTGGTAAACGACAATGAACCCCTATTGATTTATCGCTCTAATAACAAGAGCGTTGTAATAATATCACTGGAAGAGTATAATGCGATAAAAGAGACCGAATATATCATGAAGTCGCCGGCAATGATGGAACTATTGCGTGAAGGGGATAAGGAGGTTGAACAGGGAGGGGGTACATCCATCGAAATTGACGATTTATGGAAATAATATTCCTTTCACAAGCCCTTAAAGACCGAGACTATTGGAAGGCGACCGGAAACAAAGCCATCATGAGAAGAATTAGCGCGTTACTGTCTGATATAAAAGCACATCCCTACACCGGTATAGGCAAACCGGAAGCCCTAAAATTTGACCTACAGGGAAAGTGGTCAAGGAGGATTAACTCGGAACATAGAGTCATTTACTCCGTGCGTGAAGATGAAGAGGGCATGGTGGTATACATCTATTCCATGCGGTACCATTATCGGAAATAAAATCTGTTTGGCACGTTCGGTAGAAATAATTATTTTTGTATGTACACGAACAACATGAGAGTCATCCATAATAAATAGAATGTAAAGTAAAAATTACCCATCATGAACAGATTTATCAAATTAGCATGCGTAGGACTTATCCTTTCCCTCTCCTCCCTCCTGTTTACCGTGAACGCGGAGGTGAAAATGCCGGCCATTTTTGGCGACAACATGGTACTGCAACAACAGTCGGACGTGGCGATTTGGGGTTGGGCCAAAGCGAATAGCCAGGTGCGGGTCGTCACCTCCTGGAACAAGAAAAGCTACTCGACAAGGAGCGACGGGCAAGGTTATTGGAAGCTAACGGTAAAGACACCGTCAGCTGGTTTCACCCCCTACACCATAACCGTGAGCGACGGGCAGTCGATCACGCTCGACAACGTGTTGATCGGTGAGGTATGGGTCTGCTCCGGGCAGTCCAATATGGAGATGCCCATGAAGGGATTTACCGATCAACCCATTGAAGGTGGTCCGGAAGCGATCGCGACCTCCACGAACCCCGGGATTCGCCACTTCACGGTAAAAAAAGCCTCTAAGGCGGCTCCACAAGAAGATTGTGAAGGTATTTGGAAGATCGCCGGGCCGGGAACAACACCCAACTTCACGGCGACCGGCTACTTCTTCGGACGACTGCTGAACCAGGCGCTGAACGTGCCCGTGGGCTTGATCCACACGAGCTGGGGCGGCTCCCGCATCGAAGCGTGGATGACCCCTTCTTCCATTAAAAGCGTGATCGCCGACGTTGAGATACCTGCCACCGACACGGAGATTAAATCGCAAAACGGTTCACCCACCGTGCTGTATAACGGCATGTTACATCCCCTCGTGGGGTATGGCATTCGCGGTGCCATCTGGTACCAGGGAGAATCCAACCGGGGCGAACCCGACAGATACGTCGAGCTCTTTGACAAGATGGTGCGTGAATGGCGTGCTATATGGGAGGTGGGAGAATTCCCGTTCTACTATTGCCAGATCGCCCCCTACAATTACGGGGGAGGGCTTAACTCGGGATACATACGCGAAGCACAAGCCAAGGGAATGAAGACAACTCCCAACACGGGAATGGCCGTGTTGATGGACTCCGATAGCCCCGGCTGCATCCACCCGCCGAAAAAGAGAGAAGCCGGCGAGCGTATGGCACTTTGGGCATTGGCAAAGACATATGGCGTAGAAGGCATACACTACAGGAGCCCGGAGGTTGAATCCCTCACGATCGAAGGGCGTGTGGCTATTGTCACGATGGATCTGCCTGCCAGTCCTGGGCTAACCACGTACGGGAAAGAGATCTATCAGTTTCAAATCGCGGGTGAAGACAAACGATTCCACCAAGCCAAGGCCGCTCTTGTTGGGAATCGGATTTTCCTCTTCTCACCCCACGTGAAAAATCCGGTGGCCGTTCGTTACTGTTTTAACGACACGGCAGACACGGAGATATTCACCGTAGAGGGGAACCTCCCGGTTTCCTCGTTCCGCACTGACGATTGGTAATCCCTGTTCCAACGTCTGAGATTATCTTCCAACAAAGACCAATGACCTTTCACGTCAGCTTCGATGTGAAAGGTCATTGCTATTAGACTTGCTTTAACGTATTTATTACTTCTGACCAATACCGCTGTAGTCGAACCCGTGAGAAGCCAACTCGTCGCGGTTGTAGATATTGCGCCCGTCAATCACCAGCCGTGTGTTCATGATTTTCGAAAGGATGGACCAGTTGGGCAGCCGGAACTCTTTCCACTCCGTTGGCACGATCAGGGCATCAGTACCGTTCGCCGCATCGTAGATATCGGTAGCGTAGTAGATGGTATCACCTAAAGAGCGGCGGGCCTCTTCCATAGCGGCGGGATCGTATGCCCGCACCGCAACTCCTGCCTTCAGCAGGGCACGTATCAGCGTCAGCGAGGGAGCCTCGCGCACATCATCGGTTTCCGGTTTAAAGGAGAGTCCCCAGACGGCGACCGTTTTGCCTTGCAGCTTCCCCTCGAAGTAGTTGCTTAGCTTATCGAACAGCACCTCTTTTTGTCGGTCGTTCACCTCCTCCACCGCCTTGATTACCCGCATCTCGTAGCCGTAATCCTCCGCCGTCTTGATGAGTGCCCGGATATCTTTCGGGAAGCAGCTGCCCCCGTAGCCGCAACCGGGATAGAGAAAGCTTCTGCCGATGCGCGAATCGCTCCCCATCCCACGGCGCACCATGTTCACGTCGGCCCCCACCCGTTCGCACAGGTTGGCCACGTCGTTCATGAAGCTGATGCGGGTAGCCAGCATCGCATTGGAGGCGTACTTGGTCATCTCGGCAGAGAGAATATCCATGAAGATCACCCGGAAGTTATTCAGCAGGAAAGGGCGGTATAGGCGGGTCATCAGCTCCTTGGCATGCTCTGTCTCCACCCCCACTACCACCCGGTCGGGACTCATGAAATCACTCACGGCAGCCCCCTCCTTCAGGAACTCGGGGTTAGAGGCCACGTCGAAGGTCAGGTCGTTCATTCCCCGCTCATCCAGTCGCTTCCTGATCAGATCCCTCACCTTAAATGAAGTACCCACCGGAACGGTACTTTTCGTCACGATCAGCAGGGGGGTAGTCATATGGTCGGCAATGGTCTGCGCTACCGTCATTACCTGCGAGAGATCGGCCGTGCCATCATCCTCCGAGGGGGTACCTACCGCGATAAAGACCATATCCATATCATTCAGCACCGATGGCAAGTCCGTCGTGAAGTGAAGCCGGTTCGCCTCGTGATTCCGCACCACCAGGTTTTTTAGTCCCGGCTCGTAAATGGGGATTACCCCTTTCTTCAGTCCTTCGATCTTCTCCCTATCGATATCCACGCAGGTCACCTCCACCCCCATCTCGGCAAAGCAAGCACCGGAGACCAGCCCCACGTATCCCGTTCCTACAACTGCTATCTTCATACGATATTATTATATTTTGGTTAAAAGTGCATGAGACCTATGACGTTATAAATCATCATACTGACTTCATACCATTTTGCTATTTACATTCAACTTCTTCCGTAAATTATTGACCGGGTAGAGTACCGTCAGCATGCTGATAAGGCTCACCGAGACAAAAACGACCAGGATATCTGAAAACTTGACGATTACCGGGTAAGCATCGATGATGTAAGCACCAGGCACATCGCTCAAGCGAAGGAGACCGTAATGTTGCTGCAACAAGCAGAGAACCAAGCCAAGCAGTATTCCTGCCACGATACCGATAAAGGTGATCAACCACCCCTCGTACAGGAAAATACGGGAGACCAGGTCGTTGGAAGCACCCATATGCTGCAGGCTTCGGATATCTTCCTTTTTTTCGACGATTAGCATCGACAAGGAACCCACCACGTTAAACACGGCGATAAGCAGGATAAAGGCCAGGATTAGAAAGGTCACCCACTTCTCGATTTGCAGCATACGGTACGACTCCTTCTGTTGTTCGAAGCGATCCTCCACGAGGAAAGCACCACCCAGCGCCTCCTGCATCTCCCGTTTAACCCGCTTTACCGAAGCGTTCGGCGCCAACTTGATATCGAGTGAGGTCACCTCGTTGGTGTAGTGAAACAGCTCCCGGGCCAAGGTGATGGGAACAATCACCATCTGGTCGTCATAGTCCGGCGAGTTAAGGGTAAACACCCCTCCTATCTGCAGGTAACCCCGGTTGAACGCCGCCGCGGGGTTGGCGAGGTTCACCCGCTCATCCCGCTTGGGTGCGTACACCTCGATCGCGTTGATAAAGCCGGGCCGTGCACCCAGGGTAATCGCCACCCCGCTTCCCAGCGTGGCGTAATCCACCACGTCCTCCCGCAACCGGAACGAACCATCAATCACCAGCTTGTCCATATCGGTCATCAGCCGGAACTCCTCCGAAACCCCCTTCATCAGGACCGGTGACTGGTTGTCATCGAATACGAAAAGGGCATTCTCCTCAAGCGACTCAGATACCATCTGAACGCCGCTCACCCCCAACGCCTTGTCGAACTCAGGGGTATGCCAATCGAACACCTTCCCCTCTTTGACGCTGATCTTCAGGTCGGGATCGAACGCATTAAACATCCCCTCCACGATGCCACCAAAGCCGTTAAAGACCGACAAGACGCACACCATCGCCATGGTAGCGATGGCGATACCGCACACCGAAATCATGGAGATCACGTTGATGGCGTTGTGCGACTTCTTGGAGAAGAGGTAGCGGCGCGCTATAAAAAGGGAGACGTTCATTCGAGCAATTAATCGTTCTTCAACAGCCGATCGATGTTCTCGATGTAGTCGAGGGAATCGTCCACGTGAAACACCAGCTCTGGGATTACGCGAAGCTGGTTCCTAAGGCGTTTGCCCAGGTTGTAACGCACCGTTTTCACGTTCTCGTTGATGTTCTCCACCAGCTCTTTCGCTTTTTCCGATGGGAAGACGCTCAGGTACGCGTGCGCGATTCCCAGATCGGCCGTGGTACGCACAGTGGTCACTGAAATCAGTACTCCCGGCATCTTTTTGGTCTCAAGTAGAAAAATCTCGCCCAACTCCTTCTGGATCAGCCGGTTTATCTTTAGTAATCTGTTCGATTCCATAATTGCTCTATTTTTTACGTGTAAGGATTGGTTGTAAAACCCTTGCCGTCTTGACGAATCAAGTGTTCAACTATCCAGACACGTGCAGTCTATTTTTTACGTATAAAGGTCAGCCCGTCGCGCAGCGGGAGAATCACCTTCTCCACCCGGGTATCCTCTGCCAGTCGCTCATTAAATTGACGAACGGCACAAGTAGCACGGTCGTCGCTCTTCATCTCGCCAGCCACCTTACCGTACCAGAGCGTGTTGTCCGCCAGTATCACGCCCCCCTTCCGAACCTTTGGGAGGGTCACCTCGTAATGCATCCAGTAATCATCCTTGCCGCCATCCAGGAAGGCCAGGTCGAAGCTCTCATCGGGAAACGACGGGACGATATCTGCCGCGTCACCAACATGAAGCGTCACCTTGTGTCCATGCTCCGATGTTTTGAGGTAAGCCCGGATGGTATCCTCCAGTTCGTCGTTCACCTCGATGGTATGCACCTCTCCGCATTCATTGAGTCCCTCCGCGAAACAGAGCGCAGAGTAGCCGGCGAAGGTCCCGATCTCCAACACGCGGGTAGCCCCAATCACCTTGGTCATCATCGCAAGGAGGCGACCTTGCAGGTGCCCCGAGTTCATAGCGGGGTACAACATCTTCACGTGCGTCTCCCGATCGATCTGCTTCAGCAGATCGGGTTCGGGGTCGATGCAGGAGAGGATATACTCCTCGAGGGTTTCTATCTCTTTCTGGTTTTCCGGGTTCATCCTCAGCTTCTTCACCCTCACGTGGTATAGTCCGGCAGGTTATAGCGCTCTTTCGCCTCCAGCACCCGCCACGCGTCCACGATCTCCAGGTAGGTGGTACCCCCAGTCTGCCCTAGACTACCCCCAAGGTAAGCCACCCGGTCTCGCGGCTCAATCATCTTCTTGTCGATCAAGCGCTGGATTGCCTCGCTAAAGTAGGCCCGGCGGCTCTCCTTGGTGTTGCCGTCGCCCTTTCCCGATTGATACTCAGCCCATATACCATATGACAGGGCCAGTTCGCGCGCCAGTCGCTTGGTAGTAGTGATCGCGTAAACGGGATTTTTTCCCCTGAACGCAGCCATCACCCGGGCTGTCCGACCCGTGTGGCTATCCGTCACGATCGCCTTCACGTTAAGTCTCCTTTGCGACTTCACCGCCTGCTTGGCCAGGAACTCCGTCACCTCCCGGTCGTCGCCCTTGTAGGGTACCCGGATATCGTTTTCGCCCAGCTTGGTCTTTTCCGCCTCATAGGCCGTCTTCGCCATGGTTCGCACCGCCTCTACCGGGTACTTCCCGTTGGCAGTTTCGCCACTAAGCATCACCGCATCGGTTCGGTAGTAGATCGCGTTGGCAATATCGGTAATCTCGGCGCGGGTAGGTCTTGGGTGCTCAATCATGGAGTGCAGCATCTGCGTGGCAACGATCACCGGTTTCTTGTGATGGATGGCCTTGCGGATAAGTACGCGTTGGATCCCCGGGATCTTCTCCTGGGGCACCTCAATCCCGAGGTCACCGCGAGCGATCATGATGCCGTACGCCACCTCCAGTATCTCATCTACCTTATCCACGCCCTCCTGGTTCTCAATCTTGGCGATGATCTTCATGGGGCTTCCCAACTGGTCAAGTACCTCTTGCACCGCCAGCACATCCTCCTTGGTACGAACAAACGAGTGGGCGATAAAGTCGAGTCCCAGCTCCTCGGCCAGGGCGATAAAGCGCTTATCCCTATCCGTAATGGGAGGCAGATTGATACGCACCCCGGGGATGTTCACGCTTTTCCGGCTCCCCACTACACCCTGGTTGGTAGCCACGCAAATCAGTTGATCACCGTCCACCGCCTCCACCTTCAGCTCGATCTCCCCGTCATCGATCAGGATACCATCGCCCACCTGTATCTCCTCCATGATGTTAGGGCAGGAGAGATAGATAGTCTCGCGACACGAGATCCCCTCAGGGTTACTCACGATGTTCACCCGGTCGCCCGTCTTCAACTGGATAGGACTTTCGGTAACGGTGGTACGTATCTCCGGTCCTTTCGTATCGACCAAAAGGGCAATCCGGTCGGACACCTCCCGCACGTTATGCACGATTTGCCGAATACCCTTCTCATCCAGGTGGGCGGAGTTCAACCTCACCACGTTCATACCCTCGTTGAAGAGCTCTTGGAGGAACGGCACATCGCACTGTTTATCGGATATGGTGGCAACGATCTTGGTATGTTTCTTCATTTTCATCGTTATCGCTCTCCCTCTTTTTTAACGGATAGGATGGCCTCCACCGCCAACCGGTAGGAGTCGAGGCCAAACCCAGCAATCACGCCGAGACAGACGGCCGACAACAAAGATTGATGCCGGAACGCCTCCCTCGCGTGCACGTTGGAGATATGAACCTCGACCACCGGAGCGGGGATTGCCTTGATCGCATCACGGATGGCCACGGAGGTGTGGGTATACCCCCCCGCGTTCAGGATGATGCCATCGCTGCTAAACCCCGCCTCCTGAATCGCGTTGATCAGCTCCCCCTCGACGTTCGACTGAAAGTAGTCGAACCCGATACCGGGGTAAGCCTCTTTGAGGCGATTCAGGTAGTCGCTGAAAGCCACCCCACCATATACAGCGGGCTCCCTCAACCCAAGCAGGTTGAGGTTAGGCCCGTTGATAATATAGATCATCATTCTTGCTCAAACGACGCTTGCGTCATCCGCACGTAGGAGCGGTAACGCCACTGCGCGTTCTCTTTCGCCGCCTCGAACAGCTCTTCGGCCTCATCCGGGAACGACTTCAGGAGTTGGGTATAGCGTACCTCGCCCATGAGGAAGTCGCGGAACTTATCCCATTGTGGCTCCTTGCTGTCGAGCTGGAACGGGTTTTCACCCTGAGCCTCCAGGCGCGGGTCGTAGCGCCACAGGTGCCAGTAACCGCTCTCAACGGCCTCTTTCTGCTCGAACTGGGAACGTCCCATTCCCCTTCTCAGCCCGTGACTGATACAGGGCGAGTAGGCGATCACGAGGGAAGGCCCGTTATACGACTCGGCCTCTCTCAATGCCCGCAGCGTCTGTCCCTGGTTCGCGCCCATGGCCACTTGCGCTACGTAGACGTAGCCGTACGTGGTGGCGATCATGCCCAAATCCTTCTTACGGATCCGCTTACCCGCGGCAGCAAACTTGGCCACGGCGGCCATCGGAGTCGCCTTGGACGACTGCCCACCGGTATTGGAGTATACCTCGGTATCGAGCACCAGGATGTTGATGTCCTGGCCGCTGGCGATCACGTGGTCGAGCCCGCCAAAACCGATGTCGTATGCCCATCCGTCACCACCGAACACCCATATCGAGCGCTTCACGAAGTACTTCTCAAGCGAAAGGATCTCCTTGGCGATGGGTTGATCGGAACCGGCCAGCACCTTCAGCAACTCTGCCGAGGTAGCTTTCGACGCGTCCGCATCATCCTTGCCTTCGATCCATGCACGGAAGGCTGCCTTCTGCTCCTCGGTGAAGTCGTCTGACGCGAGCGCTTGCCCCATCAGGTTCACCAGGCGGTCGCGCATGCTATCTTGCGCGATCGCGAACCCGTAACCAAACTCGGCGTTATCCTCGAATAGCGAGTTGGCCCATGCCGGCCCCTTCCCCTCCTCGTTCTTGGTGTAGGGGGTAGACGGTGCGGAAGCCCCGTAGATGGACGAGCAACCGGTCGCGTTCGCGATCATCATCCGGTCGCCAAACAGCTGTGTAATCAGCTTCACGTAAGGTGTTTCCCCGCATCCGGAGCATGCCCCCGAGAACTCGAAGAGCGGCGTCGCGAATTGCGAGTTCTTCACGTTCGATTTCACGTCGACCAAGTGCTGTTTGCTGGTCACGTTTTCTATCATGTAGTCCCAGTTCTTCTGGTTTTCAAACTGCGTTTCGATGGGCACCATCTCGAGCGCCTTCGCTCCCCTCATACCGGGGCACACATCAACGCAGTTGCCGCAACCCAAGCAGTCAAGCACGTCCACCTGCATGCGGAACGCCATGCCAGCAAATTGCCTGCCTGTCGCCTTGAGAAGATCCACCCCTTCGCCCACGCCCTTTTGCTCCTCTTCATCGAGCAGGAACGGGCGGATGGTCGCGTGCGGACAGACGTACGCGCACTGGTTACACTGGATACAGGTCTCGGGGTTCCAAACCGGAACGAAGGCCGCTACGCCCCTCTTCTCGTAGGCGGCGGTACCCATTTCCCACGTGCCGTCCTCACGGCCCTTAAAGGCCGATACCGGCAGGTCGTACCCGCGCTGCGCGTTCATGGGGCGCACCACCTTCTGGATGAACTCGGGCGCGTTGTCCGGAGCTTCGTCCTTCACCTCGATATTCGCCCACTCCTTCGGCACCTCCACCTCGATCACGTTACCACCACGCTCAACGGCGATGTAGTTCATGTTCACCACCGCTTCCCCTCTCCTTCCGTAGGAGGTGACGATGAATTTCTTCATCTGCTCCACGGCCAGGTCATACGGGATCACGTTGGATATCTTGAAGAATGCCGACTGCAAGATGGTGTTGGTGCGGTTGCCCAACCCTATCTCGCTGGCGATTTGGGTAGCGTTGATGATGTACATGCGGATATTATTTTTCGCTAAGTAGCGCTTCACCCTGTCGGGCAGGTGGTTGCCCACCTCCTCTTTAGGCCAGACCGAGTTGAGCAGGAAGGTCCCGTTCTTCTTCAGCCCCTTGGTCACGTCGTACAGGTTCAGGTATGCCGGCACGTGGCACGCCACGAAGTTCGGGGTATTCACCAGGTATGTCGAGCGAATGGGGTTATCCCCAAAGCGCAGGTGCGAACTGGTAAAACCGCCCGATTTCTTGGAGTCATACGCGAAATAGGCCTGCACGTACTTATCGGTGTTGTCGCCGATAATCTTGATGGAATTTTTATTGGCTCCCACCGTGCCGTCAGAGCCAAGCCCGTAGAACTTAGCCTCGTAGGTAGTATCGTCCATGGCGATCTCCTCCTTGACGGGGAGTGACTTAAAGGTCACGTCGTCCACGATACCGATGGTAAAGTCGTTCTTCGGCATCTTCATCGACAAGTTCTCGTACACCGAGAGGATCTGTCCCGGGGTGGTGTCTTTCGACGACAGCCCGTAGATACCGCCCACGATTTCGGGAGCGTTCTCCTTGCCGTAGTAGCTATCCTTCACGTCCAGGTAGAGCGGCTGACCCGTGGAGCCGGGCTCCTTGGTACGGTCCAGCACGGCGATGCGCTTGACGCTCTTCGGGATAACGGAGAGCAGCGCGTCCGCCTTGAACGGGCGGTAGAGGTGCACTGCCACCAGCCCCACCTTCTCGCCTTTCGACGTTAGGTAGTCAACCACCTCGCGTGCGGTCTCGGTCACCGATCCCATGGCGATCACGATCCTTTCGGCTTCGGGGTGGCCGTAGTAGTCAAACAGACCGTACTTGCGACCAGTCACCGCGGCCAGCTTCTCCAGGTACTTCTCCACGATATCCGGCACCGCGTCGTAGAACGGGTTAGACGCCTCACGCGCCTGGAAGTAGATATCGTCGTTCTGCGCGGTACCGCGTGTTACCGGATTATCCGGGGTAAGCGCCCTGTCTCGGAACGCTTTCAGCGCCTCCTGGTTGACCAGCGGCGCGAGATCTTCATTCGACAACGCCTCAATCTTCTGTATCTCGTGCGAGGTACGGAAGCCATCAAAGAAGTGTAGGAAGGGAACGCGGCTCTCGATAGCGGCCAGGTGTGCCACCGCTGCCAAGTCCATCACCTCCTGCACCGAGCCGGTGGCAAACAGGGCCACGCCGGTGGGACGAGCGGCCATCACGTCCTGATGGTCCCCGAGAATAGAGAGCGCCTGAGCCGCTATTGCGCGTGCCGACACGTGAAACACGCCAGGCAGCAATTCGCCCGCCATCTTGTACATGTTGGGCAGCATCAACAGCAGTCCTTGTGAGGCCGTGAAGGTTGACGTGAGGGCACCCGCTTGCAGCGAACCGTGCATGGCTCCCGCCGCTCCCGCCTCAGACTGCATTTCCTTAACCAGTACCGGTTGGCCGAAAATGTTTTTCCTACCGGCAGCCGCCCATTCGTCAATATACTCCGCCATGGTGGAGGAGGGCGTGATCGGGTAGATAGCTGCCACCTCGCTGAACATGTAAGCGATATGCGCCGCAGCCTGGTTACCGTCGATGGTCAAATACTTTTTTTTCTTTGTCATAAACGATGTTGTTTTGAATGTATGATTATAAATTAGTTAGTTTTTTCGCTGTCAACCCCTCGAGGTTTCAATTCCCTAATGCCTCAACCCTTTAACGTTTCGACTCCTTGGGTATAAAGCACGAAATTAGTACAAAAAAGTGGAAGCAGCAAGCGAAGCCGTCACTTTATCTACTATGTCGCATTGCAATGATTGCACGTGAGTGAGTGCGTGGAGGTAAACATGCCGAAACAGCACCGTTAGGAACGAAACGCGATCAACAAACAGGAAAAACAACCCAACACGATGGCGAAAGTGTAATCGCGTTAGGAGGGTTCACTAACGGTTATTTCGCCCCGGAGGGAGGTCTCCATCAAGCGGCACACCTCTTGGGAAGATTTTCCTGAACCCAGCAGGATCATCAGCTTCGCGAGCGCCGCCTCGGTGGTGATGTCATACCCACTAATCACGCCCAGCTTTTGCAACTGCTGCCCGTTTTTGTAACGGTGCATCTCCACACGGCCGTAGAGGCACTGGGTGACGTTCACAACGACCAGGCCGCGGTCAATCGCGTTTTTCAGCCGTTCGGTAAACCACGGGGTGATGGGCGAGTTTCCGCTCCCGTAGGTCTCCAGGACGAGCCCCCGCAGGCCGGGGATGTCCAGGTGCGCGCTCACCACCTTCTCGGAGATACCCGGGAAGAGCTTCAGCACGGCCACGTGCGAGTCCATCTCGTAATGAAACCGCACCGGTCGGTCGTAATCGGGTGAGAGGATAAACTTGTCGTTGTAGCGGATGTTCAACCCTGCCTCGGCCAGGTTGGGGTAGTTGGGGCTGGTGAACGCGCTGAAGTTGTCCGCGTTCACCTTGGTCGTCCGGTTACCCCGCATCAGCAGGTTCTGCATGTAGACCGTCAGCTCCGGCACGGCGGGTCTGCCTAAAGCGTCCTTATCCGCGGCGATCTCCAACGCCGTGATCAGGTTCTCCTTCCCGTCGGTCCTCAGTTTCCCGATGGGCAGCTGCGAACCGGTGAATATCACCGGCTTGGTCAGGTTCTCCATCATCAACCCCAGCGCCGAGGCGGTGTAAGCCATGGTATCGGTTCCATGGAGAATAACGAAGCCATCGTAGGTGTCGTACTGCTCCTCGATCACCTTCACCATCTGTTGCCAAATAGCAACGGACATATCCGATGAATCGATAGGCGGGTCAAACAGGTAGCTGTCCACGTTGAATTTCAGCCGTTGTATCTCCGGCATATTCGAGCGCAGGTGGCTGAACTTAAAGGGCTCCAAGGCCCCGGTCACCACATTTTCCACCATACCGATGGTCCCACCGGTATAGATAAGCAACACGTTGGCATTGCTATCGATCATGGTTCTCTTGTTATACATAAAGCTCGCTGAAAACCTTCGCTTTGAAAGCAAACAAAAACAATAATGTTACATCACACGAAATCCGCTTGCAAATATAACAATTTGCAAGCAATAACCTATCATTTTGCTGGATTACTTTATTTTCAGCAGGCCATAGACAGCCGTGATACACAAGAAGACAATGATAACGGTCATCCAAACAGTATCACGAAACCCCGTTATTCTTGAAATATGCAGTAGAAAAGATATAGCAAGGCTGGTTATCACGAGTAATAACACTATTTTCAGTATTTTAGATTTATTGGATTGTTTCATTTTTCATCAACCATCATCGGTGCCGCTCAAGTGAACATCTACATTTACATCAGTTGCACTTATTCTTCAAGGTATATAGATTAAACAAAACATAACAGCAAGAAGTTCACGTGCATAGGTGAGATACTGTTCCAAAAAGTGTGTAAATCCTATCCTTATAGGCACCGAATATTTACACTAGCTTTATCCCTTCATTCCAATTCTTATTATACAATCTCCGGAGATTCTTCTTCCGGTAAAGTTAGGGAACTTTTCCGGCAAATGAGGGAAATAGATTAAGTCCTGGAAAAACATGTACTTGTTTCAGTAGGCAGTTTTGTAAACAAAAACAAGCCGTATTAAACCGTTATGTTGCTTGATTGTTGGAGCGACTGATTTCCTTAAAGGGATTCAGAACTTACAAAAGAGTGATGAAATTTCCCGAATAATTCATATATTTACAAAACTTTACCGCACGTGATAAAAAATGACGAATCAATCACACCATTCATTCTTAACCCTGCGAGAGGCGATTATAAGTATCGGCCATGAGTGGCAGGAAAAAGATTTTTATTTCTATCATGGTGTACTTCCTATAATCGATAACGCGATCACCGATACGAAAGATTACGTTGGCATCTTGTTGTGTACCGATGGTGATATAGATATTAGCATCAATCAAGTAGATTACAATATAACGTCATCCACCTTGCTTATCGCCTACCCGTCGTCTATTATACAGGTTATTCGTTCAAAAGGGGAGTATCACGGAATACTTCTGTTTGTATCACGCGATTTTTTAGCTAAACACATCTTAAACACCCAACTGGTAAAACCTTTTCGCCAAATCACCAATCATCAATACACACTTGCTCACATCACTAGAGAAGAACAGCAGGTCCTTATCGATATTTACAAATTGATTCACAGGAAAAGTAACACCAAAAACTCCCTGTTTCAGTTAGAAACATTACGGAATCTGTTTTTGGTGTTTGTTTGCGAAGTAGCTGAAATTTTCTTGAAAAGCAAAAAAGTGGAGACTCACTCCACGAGGAACGAGGAGATAACCGATGCTTTTTTAAATTTGCTTACACAGCCGATAAAAGCAAGCCACAAAACAGCCTATTTCGCCAACAAGTTGCATATTTCCCCAAAGCACTTGATTAAAGCGATAAAAACTACCACCGGAAATTCTCCGGGTATTTTTATCAATAAGCAGCTAATAGACAATGCCAAGTTGTTGTTGACTGACAATCAGCTCACTATTGCCCAAATTTCAAGAGAACTCGGGTTTTCAGAAACAGCATCATTTAGCAGCTTTTTTAAAAAACAGACAGGACAAACACCCACCCAATACAGAAACTTAAAGCCAAAATAGAGAACTTCAAACAATAAAAAGCGAATGTCAATTAATTTCAATAGCCACCTTCTTGCTTAACTTTGAGTCCACTCAGAAAAGTCGGGGCAAACGTTTCGTGATTTATTAACACTCAATATTTAATTAGTGTTTTCATAGGGGAAGTCGTAGCTTATAAAAAAATGTAACTTTGGTAAGTCCTTTTTTGCAGATGTACTGATAAGAGATTTTGATGGCGCGATGGAGTTTTACATTGTCTTAAACTGTTAGGGAGTCAAAATATCTATTGTCAGAGCAATAATTGTAGGGATGTGTGAGATACTTTGCATAACGCATAAATATCCGCCCGCGATAGGTGGAATGGAGAGACAGAGCTATGAACTCACCAACGGCCTCAAACAATATTATAAGACGCATGTAATCGCATATGATGACAACAGCAACAAGACCCTCTGGTTTGCCAAATTGAGGAGAAGGGTGAAGAAATTCCTGAAAGGGCATCCAAACATCAAGCTTATTCACCTTAACGATGGAGGTATGGGCGTAGCCTGCCTCTGGTTGCAAAAACTACCCCATGTACCGGTTATTGTAACCTATCACGGTTTAGATATCACTTTCCCATTGGGAGTGTACCAGCAAAAAATTGTTCCAAAACTGGTTGAATTTGCCGGTGCCATCTGTGTCAGCAGTTTTACCAGAAACGAGTGCATAAAGCGCAATTTTAGCGAACATACCACATTTACTGTACCGAATGGTGTGGATACATCGTTAAAAGATATTCCTTTTAACAGAGAGGAGACGATAGATCGATTAAAAAACGTTTATGGAGTAAATGTCGAGGGGAAACATATCGTGATGTCATCCGGCAGACCGGCCTTACGCAAAGGGTTTTCATGGTTTATCAGAAATGTTATGCCAAAACTAAACAGTGATGTGATATTTCTGATGACCGGACCCATGGAAGATGATCGGCCGTTTATCAGCAACTGTATATCACTTCTACCTGAAAAAAGCAAACATAAAGTGGAACTCTTTTTGGGAACTGCCAGCGACACGAAAAACATACAGGAACTGCTCAAAACGACACCCAATATTTACCATTTGGGTGGCGTACCCTACAACGACCTTATGCAGGTATTCTCATTGGCTGATCTGTTTGTAATGCCAAATATACATGTCGAAGGAGATGAAGAGGGATTTGGTTTGGTTGCCCTCGAAGCAAGCATACGAGGCACATACGTGTTGGCTTCAAATATGGAGGGCATTACCGAAGCGGTTATAGATGGCAAAAATGGTTCCTTGATGCCACCCGAAGATGCTGAGGCATGGGCCAATAAAATAGAGGAGTTGTTGAACAATAAACCGAGGTTGGAAACTATGGCCAGAGAGGGTCAGGCATTCACTGACGAAAACTTTTGCTGGGACAAGATGGTACTTGGCTATAAAGCGGTTTTCGACAAAACAATACATTCACCAAAAGAATAGATAGCGTGTCACACAAGATTAAAGTTGCTTTTTTTGCAGATGTGCTGATAAGAGATTTTGATGGCGCGATCAAGACCGTCTATCAGCTTATTGACAGGTTGCCTACCGAGAGGTTTGAATATCTCTTTTTCTCCGGCATGCCCCCGAAGCATGATTTCCCGTATAAGGTTGTAAAAGTTCCATCGTTGATCATACCGTTTAATACAACCTACAAGGTATCGCTTCCCCGACTCGCGCATGCCAAAATATTGAAAGAGTTGCATCGGTTTAAGCCTGATGTTATCCATGTTACAACCCCATCACTACTCGGTTTTTTCGCGAAACGATACGCTGTAAAGAACGATATTCCCATTGTGAGTATCTACCACACCCACTTTATCTCTTACATGCAGTACTACTTTAAAGGGGTTCCCTTTATGATTCGCTTTGCTGAAAACCTTACTG
>JGI24710J26742_10000187_pt1 | contig 56896 bp, 49 predicted proteins | sample BioPla2DNA2_FD_26742 | JGI IMG/M metagenome (IMG submission 26742) | reverse complement strand
TAACAACGAAGTGTTACCCTACAAGGGGCAGTCGGAATTTTATGTTACCTTTTCAGTTCGGTCAGAGAAAAAGTGTCACCCTCTAGGGGTGCATATCAAAAAGCATTGGTTCTTCATCTGTGTAATCTGTGTAATCTGTGGATGAAAAATTCTTATATTTTGCCCTGATTTTTACACTCTACATTTTACATTTTTAAAGCTGTTCACTGTTTTTCAGGATGTAACAAATGCTTTGAGAAGTTTTGACCTGTAAGGATTTTGCAGCTTTTTAAGGGCATTTGCTTCAATTTGCCTTATGCGTTCTCGCGTGAGTCCTAAGAAGTTACCTATTTCCTCTAAAGTGTAGCATTTTGTGTCATTCAGGCCGAATCGATAGGTTATAACAAGCTGCTCTCGCTCTGTAAGACAATCAAGAACATTTTTGATTTCCTTGTCGAGAACCTTTTTTTCGATTTCTTTCACCAGATCTGCGTCTTTGTCCATTATTACATCGCGCAAATAAAGATCTTCATCTGAGTTCACGGTTGTAGAATCCATTGAAATTACGCTAGGCTGATCTCTTAAAAACTTGCTTAACTCTTGTTCAGTTATGCCAATTTCTTCAGCAATCTCTTCCATTGTGGGCTTCCGGTTAAGCTGCTTTAGTAGTGTTTGTCTGGCTTTTTTTATGCGTAACTCCATGTTTACTCTATTTAAGGGCAATCTTATGGGGTTCTTATGTGCAGAGAGGCTTTGCATTATTGATTGTCTTATCCACCAAACAGCATAAGAAATAAAACGCACATTTTTGTCAGGATCAAATCTTTGAGCGGCCTTCATAAGACCAAGATTGCCGACAGCGATCAGCTCTTCAAAAGGAATATCGTTTATATTCCTGTACTTTTTTGCCACGCTTATAACAAAGCGCAGGTTCGAAAGAACTATTTTCATCTTTGCTGCTTCGCTTCCACGTTGAGCGGCTTTCAGCAGCTCTGTTTCTTCTTCCTTGGTGATAGGCGGATGTTTCTTTAAATCTCTAAAATACTTTTTAAGCAGAGGACTTTCAAAGTCGCTTTTATAAGCATTATTATTCATATATAGCTCCCTAACTCCCGACATTTTTTGTCAGATGTGTACCCTTTCGGGTGGGAGCATGAATTATTTAACCCTAAGGCATTTTTTTACTGAAAAAAGTCTCAATTTCTTTCAAAATGCTTGAAACTCCGCGTTTTCCGCTGTACAGGACTGGGGTTTCCATTTTTTTTGTTACTGTTGATATTTCTCTCAATACAGTGTGCGACATCTGCCTGACAATCACTATTATCAAGTCCAAGTCAGCGGGCAGTTCTTTAATTCTCTCAAAACCGCTTTTCCAAGTTGTTTGTAGGCCTAGTTCAGCTAATCTGTCTATATAGTTGGAACCGACATAGTCGCCGCCTATAATCATGACTTTTTCGCCGTTGAAGAGTATTGCCGGAGCATCTGCTGTTTCTTCTGATTCCTTCTGTGAAGCAGGTTTTTGTGTCGGATGTACAATGTGCTTTTTCCGCTGTTCAGGCAACAATTCTATTTTGTAGATACCAGCAGGCCGTCCGAAAGATTCAGGAAGAAAATAGCCCTTGGCAGGTTTATCAATGTGCTCTTTGGATAAGTCTGTGAAAATAGGGTAGGGCGGCATTTCTGGAGTTTCAAGATAAAGCTCTTCATCTTTTTCTATGACATATCCCAAGATTTCTTCCGAGTCTTCAAGCTGGGTAAGGAAAATAGGATTGTGTTCTTTATCAGTAGCAAGCAAGAGGGTTTCTTCAGGAATAACATTGTAAGATGAAACGAACTCTGCTGAGATAAATATGGGTTGTTCGTTCAAAGTGATAAAGAGCCAAGTGTTTTTGCCTGTAATGCCTGTGATTTTAGGGTTGTTGGCGATTTTTGCAGCAAGTCGCCCGGCAAAGTAAAGAAGTGGCGGTTTTTCGCTCTCTTCTGTTTGTCTTTCGACTATGACAGCTTGCTTTATTTCTTTTGGCTGTAAGAGTTGCAGTTCTTTATTTTGTTTGCTTAATCGCTGAATTATGAGCTCTTGCTCCGAAAGCTTGCCAAGAAGAGTTTCGTTTTCTTCAGTTATCTTGTCCAGTTTGCTGCTGAGCAAGCCTGTGTCTGGTATGGCAGCTAGGTCTTTTTGAAGCTTTTCGCTGTTTTTAAGCTCATAATCAAGCTTTGCTTGGAGGTTTTTGTTTTCAGTTGTAAGTGAAGTTATTGTTTCAAGTGCTTCTTTGTTTTCTTGGCTCTTGAGTTCAATAGCTTTATTCAGGTTAGGCAGGTTTATTTCATGGACTTCTTGAAGTGATTTCTTGAGGGTGGCAAGCTCTTCTCTGGTATTTGCAAGTTCTTTTTTGACCTTTGCAAGGTCTTCTCTGGCAGCTTTAAGATTTTCTTCTAATTTTGTAACCAAGTTGCTCAGAACAGCTGAATTTGTTTCGTCCGATCCTTCTGAGTGCTGTACAGCGACTTTTTCTGTTATCGCTTTCTCTGCCTGAGCTTTTTGCATGGTTTCCAAAGCTTGAGCGAAAAAGGCTTTCATGGTGCTTCGAGGCTCTATTATCGAAAGAATCTTTACTTTGCGGATATCGCCGAATTCACCTTTAATAAGCCGCTGTTTAAGATTTTCGTTGCCTTCAAAAGTAAAGAAGTTCATTAATTTGGCATTTTTTTCTTTCCAAGTCAGGAACAAAAGTTTTCTTAGAGCCCGATCTTGCTTCAAGTAGTTTAAGAATAGCTTTTCGAATTCAGCTCGGCGAATAATTTTTCGCTTTTTCATGAAAGGGGCTGTCATTGCAGCCAGCTTTGGGTTAGGCAGAGTCCAAGAAAGTAAGTCTTGGCTATCTGTATCAGCTGTTATGAGCTCCATTATTTCTTCATTGTCATAAAGTTTTTCGAAGATCTCCGCCCAAAAGTCAGCCATTAGCGATTCCCTTCAGCTTGTGAAGCAAGTTTAAGGCTTCCAAAGGGGTCATGTTATTCAAGTCGGCTGCTTTTAGCAATTCCAAAGCCTCGTTTTGTGTGCTGAAAAGTGTAAGTTGGACGGGGGCAGGGGCTTTTTGCGGTTTGCCTATATTTCTGCTGACACGTTTGATCTCTTCATTATCGGATTTTTCCAGCTCAAATAGAATTTCTTTGGCTCTTTCAACCACTTGTGAAGGCAGGCCCGCCAACTCAGCTACATCGATACCGTAAGATTTGCTGGCGCTTCCTTCTTCAATATTATGCATAAAAATCATTTTGCCCGTGGCTGAATCTCTGTTAACCGCAACATTGAGATTGAAAATGCCTTTATGTACGGTATTCAGCTCTGTAAGTTCGTGATAGTGAGTAGCAAAGAGGGTTCTGGCATTAATGTTTATGTTGATATGTTCCAATATAGACCAGGCTAAAGCCAAGCCGTCAAAAGTCGAAGTGCCTCTGCCTATTTCGTCTATAATCAGTAAACTGCGTTTGGTAGCCGATTTTAAAATGTTTGAGGTTTCCATCATTTCGACCATAAAGGTAGATTGGCCTTTAAGCAGATTGTCGAAAGCGCCTACTCTGGTAAATATTCGGTCAGCAATGCCTATTTTTGCTTTTGCAGCTGGCACAAAAGAGCCTATTTGGGCCATAAGAACTATCAAAGCTGTTTGTCGCAAGTAGGTTGATTTACCTGACATGTTAGGACCTGTGATTATAGCTTGTCGGCGCTCATCGTTTAAAAGCAGGTCGTTTGGATGGAAACTGCCTGAATCTATAAATTTTTCAACTACCGGATGTCGGCCTTTTTCTATGTCTATAACATTTTCAAGCGTTATTTCAGGTTTTACGTAAAAGTTTGCTACAGCCAGCTTGGCAAGACTTGTTAGAACGTCTATTTTGGCTATTGCGGCTGCGTTTTGTTTTATGGGCTCTACATAGGTCAGAGTTTTTTCTATCAGATGGTTAAAGACTTCTTTCTCAATAGCTTCAAGCTTTTCGGCAGCTGTGAATATCTTGTTTTCGTAGTCTTTCAGTTCAGCGGTAATGTACCTTTCGCTGTTAACCAGTGTTTGTTTTCTGGTGTAATGGTCAGGCACGGAATCTGAATGAAGTTTCGAAACCTCTATGAAATAGCCGAATACGTTATTGCTTTTTACCCGCAGATTTTTGATTCCGGTTTTTTCACGCTCTTGTTCCTCGTAATTGCTAAGCCATGAATCGCCATGCTCTTTAAGTTGTCTCAACTCGTCTATTTCAGGGCTGATACCATCTTTTATGACGTGCCCGTCTGATACGCTTGTCGGCAGGTCGTCTTCAAGTGATGAATCTAGAAGCTCAGTAAGTTCGCTTAAGTCTATGAGAGGTTCGGAAAGGCTCTCAAGACCCATTTCTTCCAGATTCTTTTTCAGAAGGGGAACAGCTTGCATTGCTGTGCATATATTGGCAAGATCTCTAGGGTTTTTGCTTCCCAAAGAGACTTTTGAAAGCACGCGTTCAGCGTCTGGAATAGTTTTAACTGTAGAGCGGAGGTTTTCAGTGGCGAGTGTGTTTTTATAAAAATAATCTACCAGTTCTAGACGCTTTTCAATAGCTTGCTTATCTGTTAAAGGTTTTAAAAGCCACCTTTTAAGCATTCTGCCGCCCATGCCTGTGAGAGTCATGTTCAGAGTTTCAAATAGAGTGCCGCCGATGTTTTGCGTGAGAGCGCTTGGCAGAAGCTCAAGGTTTGCAAGTGTGGCCTCGTCTAGAAGCATACCGTCATCAAGACTGTATCGTTTGGGAAAGCTCAGATGTGAAAGGCTCTGTCTTTGGGTATCAAGGATGTAGTCCGCTAATATTCCCAAAGTTTTGAGTGCCAATGGCGGCATCGTCAGAAAGCGAGATTTGTGTTCCTTGGGGAAGAGCGAGGAAAGACTGTTTACGCATTCTTCGTCGCTTCTGCGCATTTTGACAGCCTCTATATTCAAGCTTGCCCAAGGTGAACCTGAAAGCGCTAATGTGGCTGCATTGTCAAAAGATATGACTTCTTTGGGTCTGGTGACGGTAAATTCTTCAGCAGCAAGAGAAAGCTCTGCTAAATCTCCAAGGCAGAAGGAAAATTCACCAGTACTTACGTCTGTGAATGCAAAGCAAAAGCCTTCCTTGTCGGCCGTAAAAGATGCTAGGTAGTTGTTACTGTCAGAATCCAAGATTGCGGGATCTGTAATAGTTCCTGGCGACAATATTTTGACAATATCTCTCTTAACTAGTCCCTTGGCATCTTTCGGGTCTTCCATCTGCTCCGAAATAGCAACCTTATGGCCTTTTGCAATCAGCTTTGCCAAATATCCGTCTATTGCATGATATGGTACCCCTGCCATGGGGATTGGGTCAGGGTCGTTTTTGTTGCGCGACGTGAGAGCTATTTGCAAATCGTTTGCGACTGTGACTGCGTCTTCATAAAAGGTTTCGTAGAAGTCGCCGCACCTGAAAAGCAGTATCGCGTCAGTGTTTTGAGCCTTAAGTTCTTTGTATTGCCGCATTAAGGGCGTAAGCTGTTGTTCTGATTCCATGTTTTGTATTTTAGCCGAAATTTAAAGTGTTTTGCAAACTTCCCGAGGAAGAATTGTCTGTTGGGGGCTTTAAACCGAAGTATTCCCAAGCGGCATTGGTTGCGACTCTGCCTCGAGCGGTTCTGACTATGAAGCCTATTTGAATAAGAAAGCTTTCGTAAACATCGTAGATAGTATCTGATTCTTCGCCTACTGAGACAGCTAAAGTGTCGAGACTTACAGGACCTCCGCCGAAACGTTTCAGCAAAACTTCCAGAATCTTTCTGTCTATGTAATCAAGGCCCATCTTGTCGACTTGAAGCATTCTCATGGCTGTTTCAACTATCTCAAGGTCTATTTCCGGTTTGTCTTCAACCTGAGCAACGTCTCTGATACGCTTAAAGAGTCTTATGGCTACCCTCGGTGTGCCTCTGGAGCGGCTGGCAATTTCTGATGCGGCTTCCTGAGTGATAGGGTAATCAAGTCTTTTGGAAACTGATTGAATCAACAGAGCAAGCTCGTCATGCGAATAATAGTCGATTCGGGAAACAACTCCGAATCTGGCCCTTAGAGGAGCTGAAATGTCTCCCTCTCGGGTTGTGGCGCCTATAAGGGTAAAGGGCTGAACTTTAAGTCTTATGCTTCTTGCTGTCGGTCCTTTACCTGTCAGAATATCAAAGTGATAGTCTTCCATAGCCGGATATAGGACTTCTTCAGCAGTTCTGCTCAATCTGTGGATCTCGTCTATGAAGAGTATATCGCCTTGTTTCAAACCGGTCATCATTGCAGCTATGTCGCCTGCACGGCTTAAAACAGGACCCGATGTGATTTTGATGTTTACGCCCATTTCGTTGGCTATGACGTTGGCGAGAGTTGTCTTGCCAAGACCTGGAGGACCGAGCAAAAGAACATGATCCAATGGCTCCTTGCGTTGTCTTGCGGCCTTGATAAATATTTTAAGACGTTTAACTATATTTTTCTGTCCGATAAACTCTTTGAAAAATTTTGGACGCAGACTTGGAGTCATTATCTCTTCATCGCCCTGTATAGGAGCACCAGACAAAACAGATTCTGTTTTGTTTGCAAGAGCCAAGTCGAGTTTTGCCAAATCTTTGGCTAAGTCGTTGTTTTTCATCAGTTAGGAGCCATGGATATAAGAATTTTTTCTATTACAGATTCTATGGTGTCGTCTGCTGTTACAGATGGTAAAACTTTTTTGATGCAGGCGCTGATTTCTCGAGCGTTGTAACCGAGATTTTCAAGAGCCGCTTTAATATCTTCCTCAAATGGAATTTGCTTTTCTTCACGGCTAGGCGTAATAGTCTCATCAGAAGAGAAGCCGGCTTTCAGCATCTTGTCTTTCATTTCCAGAACAAGTCTGGAAGCAAGTTTAGGACCAACACCCTTTAGTGTCTTTAGACCTGCTGTATCCTCTGTCAGAATCATGTTAATAAGATCCTTGGGAGCAGCGGAAGACATTATGCTCATGGCAAGTTTAGGACCGACTTTTGTTACTGCTATCAGCAATCGGAAGAGTTCGCGTTCTAGGGGGGTTGCAAAGCCGTAAAGCTGCATGTCATCCTCGCGGACAACTAAATGGGTAAGAATTTTGACATTTTCTCCCTTTTTTGGCAGGTGACTTGCAGTAGAAAAGGGGATTGCAAGTTCAAAGCCTATCCCGTTAACCGTTACAACAGCCCTGAGGGGCTGTTTAACGGCTATTTTTCCTTCAAGAAAATCTATCACGGGTTAAATAGTTTCCAAGTATTTTTCCATATCTTCATCGGAGATGTCGTAGTTATGGAAAACGTCTTGAACGTCGTCATGTTCTTCAAGGTTGTCTACGAGGCGTAAAACCTTGGCTACATCGTCGCCGGTGATTTTTGTAGTAGTCTGAGGGTGCATTATGAGCTTGGAGTCTTCGGTTTCTATACTTTGTTCTTCAAAGTATTTTTGCACATTGCCGAATTCTTTTGGGTCGCAATAAACATCGAAACCGTCTTCTTCGGTTATCATGTCGTCTGCGCCAGCTTCTATGAGGTGTTCCATCATGGCTTCTTCGGTCATGGTCGGGTTCTTTTCTTTAGGTATAAAAAAATAACCTCTGGAATCGAACATAAATGAGACACAGCCTGGCACGCCCATATTGCCGCCGCCTTTGCTGAAAATTTTGTTGATTTCAGCGACTGTTCTGTTGGTGTTGTCTGTAAGACACTTAGCTATGAGAGCTACTCCGCTGGGACCGTATCCTTCATATGCGACTTCTTCATAGTTTACGCCTTCCAGTTCGCCTGTGCCTCTCTTTATAGCTCTTTCAATATTGTCTTTTGGCATATTGACATCTCTTGCCGCAAGAAGAGCTGTTCTCAGACGGGGGTTGGTAGCTGCATCGCCGCCGCCGAGTTTGGCTGCGACTGTAATTTCTTTAATAATTCTCGAAAACTGTTTGCCTCTTATGGCATCAGCTTTAGCTTTTACGTGTTTAACCTTAGCCCACTTATTATGACCTGACATTAAGTCCTCCAATATATCTCAATTCTTTACAGGGCAAACTATAACATGTTTGCTACTCTACATCAATGTGAAAACAAAAAAAGCAACGAATAGAAGCTTGTGGCTAGCTGTGTGGCTTCTGATAATTTACAAGTTCTAAATGTTTCTTTTAGAATTTTCTCCACAGATTACACAGATGAACTCAGACCCTTAAGGAAAGGGAGTAGGGAGTGGGGGGTAGCGAGGACCAAATATCCAAGACAGAAAACCAAAAACTCCAAAAACCTTTCTGAACCACGGAATACACAGAATACACAGACATGGGTTAAAAATTACGCCAAAACTTCGTTTTCGCTAGTCCCGATTAAAGCGAGCTCTTTATCAAATAACTTTGCTAAAAAGCTCTTTAAATCTGAGACCTGACTAAAATCTTAGTTCATTGCATTGCCTAAGATTTTACTCGATTTTTACTCTTAAAAAACCTAGAGAAGTAATGGCAAAGCAGTTATCAGTTTCAGTAATTGAGTCTGGTTTTTCGCTACTCCCTATGCCCTAACCCCTATTCCCTGGAGTTTTCGCCACTCATCACTCGCCACTGCTGTTAGGCGCCTCCAGGGTCGTATGGGTCCTGAGTCAGAGCGTTTTCGAAACCAAGCTGTTCTATTAGATCTAATATTTTGAAAAAATCCTCTTCTGGCAGTGGTTTGTCCAAAAATGGTATTTCATGAGCCTTGTAAGCAGGGAAATATTGGCACATAACGCTTAAGTAAACATCTGTTCCCAACAATTCTTTTAGCCTAGAAAGTGAAATTTCAGTGCCTGCATATCCGTTTGGCAAGACCAAGTGTCTGACTGCTAAGCCTTTTGTTGCCAACCCTGTGTTGGGGTCTATTTGTATAGGTCCGGTTTGATCGTGCATTTGCTTGATAGTTCTTAAATTGTTTTCTACATAATTAGGAGCGGATGAGAGTTCAAGTGCTGTTTCATTGTCAGCGTATTTTATATCTGGCAGATAAATATCAATTATTCCCTCTAGCAAATCCAATACAATTTTGGATTCATAGCCAGAACAATTGTAAACAATTGGAAGAGATTTCGCTTTGTCGCTGCTTAAAAGCCATGCTTCAAGAAGCATGGGAACAACATGTGTCGGTGTAACAAAATTTATGTTGTGTACTCTCTTTTCTGCAAGAATGTCATATTTTTCTGCAAGTTCATATGGTTCCAGTTCTATGCCGTGATCCATTTGGCTAAATGGAAAGTTTTGACAAAACTTGCATTTGAGAGTGCATGAAGAGACAAAAATAGTGCCTGAGCCATTGGTTCCTGAAATAAAAGGTTCTTCGCCTCTGTGTCGATTCCAAGAGGCTATTTTGACTTTATTGGCGGTTCTGCAAAAACCTTTTTGGCCTTTATTTCTGTTAACCTTGCATTCTCTGGGACATAGAACGCAGGAGTCCATTAAGGCTTTTAATGGTTCAAGGCGCTCTTTTACTAGCTGTTCTTTTTGTCGTATATTCATTTTTCTATCCACAGATTACGCAGATAACACAGATTTTTATTTGATAATAAATTTGCAATGTTTTCTCTTGATTTATGCCTTATACGTATTATCAGGATTTTTTTTTGAAATATGTGAGTTCCAGCTATTTATCAGCATCTAAAAGCAGTTGTTGGCTGTGTAATATTGAGCTGCTAAACAATTTTACTGCTCCCTACGCCCTATAGTGCGGCTGCTACATCATGTAAGCATGAATTATTTCTTGTCTCGGTTGTCTTTGAATACACAACTTTTAGCTGTAAGACAGCACTAGCCGTCTTCTCTGAGTATTATTATATCTCTGGCTGCCGCTTCTTCCAATGCCAGATCAGTGATTATAGCATCAGATGCGACTATAAGAGGCTGTAAGCTGTCTGCTGCTTCTATTACGTCTTCCTTGGTGACAAAAGTCCTGAAAGAGTTTTTAAGGCTTTTCTGAGGCAGTTTTGAGGCTCTGATTATTCTAGCTGTTTGCTGTTCCAAGCTTTCGTAGGTAAAAGATGCGACAGTGCCGCCCAGCAAATCTTGCCAGTATCTCCGGTAAATTTTTGTAAGATGCGGGGATTGCTTGGCACCTAGCTCTGGAATGCCTCTGTCTGAAAGAAGCAGAGGTTTTTGAAGCTTTATGAATTCAGATATCAGAACAGAGGGGAAAGAGTCTGCTATGCCCAAAGCAGCTTTTGCCAGAGTATTGAGGCTAAGCGGATTTACAATCATTATGTCATAAATAGGCAGCTGTGCTAGCAGCAGATCCTGCTCGTTGTGACAAAAAACTTTTCCCTTTAATGCTAATTTTCTTAGCCAGCCTCGTTTTTGTGCGGAATAAGAAATAGCATAATCCGCCTTGTCAAAGCAAGCGGGCAGATTGGCTGTGAGAGCTTCTGATGCCAGTTCTTCGTTCTCCGGCATGCAAAAGACTATCAAGGTTTTTATATCAGAAGCGTTATTTTCCATAAAGCTGTTAAAATTCTATATTCGAAGAGTCACAATGTCAAATTATTGACCCGATATTTTATGATTTCTCCTCCTCTAATGATTCATCCGGTGATATGTTGTTCTGTATCTTGAAGAGTTCGTCACGCATGTTGAGTATATCTGAATATAAAATAATGAGCATCAGCATTGAAGCCATATAGGCTATGGCACTTTTAACTGGTAAATCTTTTGATACTTTGTATATGAGTGAGAAAATGATTGCTGCACAGGCTACTATAGCAACTTTTATCAGTTTTTGTTTGCGCAGAGTAGTTTTATTGAACAGTATATTACGCCACTGCTTGGTTTGGCGCAAGGAAGCTTCTAGCAGCCATATATGATCTCTTATTGAAAGCACTTCTGCATAGACAATTACCATAAAAAGCAGAGTTGAAAGGTATGAGATGGCTATACGCACTTCGCTGGACTCGGCTTTGACGTAAACTGTTCCCATAAGTAAAAGCGCAAATATAACTAACCCAAGCTTTTTCAACATCCTCTTTGGTTCAAATGGAGCTCTTTCTTTGTATGTTTCGCTTGAGACTTTGGAATTGTCAGGCGATACTGCATTTGTGGTTTCTTTGCTTAAGGATTTTTTTGAATCAGATTCAGAATTTTTTCTTTTTTTCTTTTTGTCTTTTTGTCGTTCTTTCATGGTTATTATCCTTCAAAAGCTTTTTTTACTAATTCGGGCGATTCTTCAAAAAGGGTTAGTATTTCTGCGTCCAGTCTGAATGGTTGATTTTCCATGCCGGAAACGAAAGTTGTTTCATGTGTTTTGACCTCTCCCCCCAGCTTGAAATGTTTCAATAGGGCTTCAGCTTCTTTTCTTGCTGCTTCTCTGGTTCTGTAGTAAATGAATTTATCTATGATTATTGAAAAATCTTGTGGCGTTAGATTTATTTCAGCCAGCGAATTGGCAAGTTTTTCTGTGTCATAATCTTGTCTGTACTGTGCGTAAAGCTCAAGAGTTTTTTTCATACGATCAGTGTTGACCGAATTTCCTCTTAAATAGAGGCTTTTGAGCACAAATGCAAGTGAGGCTGACAGAATCGTTGTTATTGCTACTGCGAGCAGTAGTTCTTTCTTGTTTATCTTCATTGCCAAAAATTATACCGGAAGGCTCTCGGAAATTAAAGGCGGAAATAGAGGGTAGTTTTTAAAAAAGAGAGATGATTTGAGGATAATTTTATTTCAAGGGATGTTTTCCTGTGATATGATAAAGTGTTGAATGCTTTTGCAATGGCAGCGAGGAAGCTATTCAGATTTTCTTTAACGATAAATCTCAATTATATAGGACAAAGTATTAACTCTATAATGTATTGACATGGCCATTGGCTTAGTCTTGGAAAACAAAAACAGAGAGGACTGTTTTATTCTATGTTCAGAGCTATTTTAGAAAATATAGAGCTCATTCTGATTTGGATTTTTATGCTCATATTGAAATTAAGCGGTTGGAACTTTAGACCGAGAAGAAAGCGTTATGCCTTGTTTAGTGATGCTTTAGACAGTCCTGTGTTTCAAGAAGCGGGAGGCTGCTTTGAGAATGCTTTCTTTTATTTCTATACTTTTCTGCTTCTTTTTATGTTGCTGCTCTCTTTTTTGTCCTATTCATGATGGAGTTGATAGTTGTTTATGTCTGAACTCAATAAAAGGGAAGATGTTTCCTTTTTTTTGAAGTTTCTCTGATTTTCTCGCTTTTACATGATAGTATTGGAAAGCTCATACATTAAGGCACTGAGAGTTGTTAAGCATAAATTATGCAGTGTGATTCATCAAGTGTCGTTTGATCTGTTAACAGTCTAAATTTCGTTGATGGAGTCTTGATTTGGATTTACAGTTGCTTATTGATTATTGCTTTGAGGAGAGAGGCTCAGCAATATTAGCTATGCTCATATATTTTTTCATCGCATTTTCATTTTTTCTCTTTACACATTTGCTGAAACGACACAAGGAGAAGCTTGTAGTTTCAGGCAACAGTAAAAACAATGAGCTCACTAATGAAGTTAATTTTGCCAAATTAGACTCTCTCATCAATTTTTTTACCCTTCTGTCCTTTGTTATATGGCCTTTTACTTTTTTAGTATTGGTGTTGCTTTGGTGCTTTTGGGAATTTCTTTGACTTAAAAATTTAGCCAAGTTAATACTGGTGGTACATATAAGCCATGGTGGCAGAAATTTGATTTAACCTCTTATTCGCCTTTTGATTTTACTGAAAGATAATTGTTGGCGAGGAAAATGAAGCTTATAAACGGAATATTGGAAATGATATCTAATCTGCTGCCTGAAGAGAATGCAGATGCAGTTGGCATGCTAATTGGACTTGCATTTATTACTGTCGCTTTTTTGATAGTTTTTTTGGTTATAAAGGCCTATAGGGCGGGAGTTATAGAAGGCGAATATATCAGATCTTTCGGAAGAGTGCGCAGGTATGCCAAAGAATCGGTTTCGCGTGACAAATATCCTTTGGTTTACTGGCTACAGCTTTCTATCTCTTCTTTCTTGGGCTTTTTTTATTTTTAATGGGTTTGCATTTCATGATTCAATCTTTATAAAAGGTTTAAAATGGCATTGCATGTCCTTTTTTATTTTATTAGATTCTTCCAATAGCTTCAGGAGGCAACGATGAAGGGGGATAAGTTTGAAAATTGGATGATAGCTATACTTGCAATAATTTTAGCTGTCATTGAGACAAAGAGCGTAGTGAATGCGTTCTTTACTGGTACAATAACTGCAGGGAAACGTTACGCTCGAAAAACTTACAGCCGTTGGGAGAATCCTCTGAAATTCAGGTGGCAGCTTGCTTTGCGTATATTTTCTTCTCTCTTGCTTTGGGCTATTGGTGTCTTTTTCATTATTGCTTTGCTTAAAGGGTAAACTTAAATTTATACTTGCCAAGCTTTGATGCTAAACATATGAGGAATTTGACAAAATAGCTAAAAATAAGTGGTTTTGGAAGATGACAGCAGATAAGATAGATATGATTGCGGATTGGGTGATTCTGATTGGTCTTGTGATTGTTGCTCTATACAATACAGTGCGTCTTGTGACAGCTTATGTTGATGGTGTAGTAACAGAGAGAATGGGAAGAAGATTGAACAGCCCCGCAAGAACCTATACTCGTCTGGATAGTCCTACCAGTTATTGGTCGGCGCTTTTTTGGCGTCTTGTGTACATGGTTATATCTTGGTTATTTGCTTTCGTTATGTTTATTCAGATTCTTTCTCCAGGCGCTTAAACTTGTTGCGACAATATAATTCTTAGGAGTCTATTTAATGCCTAAGAGCGGATTGCTTCAAAAAACCTTTCAGGAAGGCGAGTATAACTGGCTAGTAGGTTTTTTGACTTTAACTGCTGCCATTTCTGAGATAATGAATGTGGTAAATGCGGCCGGTTCTGGTTTTATAAAAGATGACTGGTATAATAACTATGCAACCTATTGTTGCCAAGACAATCCATTGATGTTTTATGACTTGATTCTCAGGGACACGCTTTTTACCTTCGTAGCATGGTCTGCGATCTTTTCTTGCTTTGCCTTTGAACCTTTGGGTTTTTGAAGTGGCAATAGGAGACATGTATGCACGCTAAACACATTCTTGAAAGTTGGGTGGGCTGTATATTCTTCATAGCTTTGGCTATTTATAATGCTGTTGGTGTTATAAAAGCTTTTTTGAATGGAGCTATAATAGTTTCAGGAAAGAATACTCCGGATAGAATTTATACGAGATTGGAAAGTCCTATGAGTTTTGGAATGTTTGTTTTTTTTACGCTTGTGCGCGGCTGTTTTCTTTTGGATATTATCTCTTGTGATGTTTGCTGAGGCCATTGGTCCGGGAGTTTAACAATTCCGTTGAGTTTCCTTGTGAGAGAATTTTATGTTTAAAAGCTAAAAAGAATTGCCTTGGATACCGGTGATGAGAATTTGCTGTTATCAGTTTTATTGCTAAACTTTTTGGAAAAACTCTGGTTTGAGCTTTTGTTTTAATTCTGCTTGAGAAGCCTAAAAACTTTATTCTTTTGTCAAATTCTCGTGTTTTTGGGCGGTTTTAATCGGCTGCAGAAAATAATATTTTTTGTTTTTGCAGCCCTGTTTTTAAATAAGTGCAATGGTTTGCAAAAAGCCCCGTAATGTGCTAACATATTGGCGTTTAAATCTGGTGTGTGCCAGTAACTAAAATTTGAGTCGGAGGAATACATGACAAAATACGTTTATACTTTTGGAGCCGGAAAAGCTGAAGGCAATGCTGGAATGAGAGACCTCTTGGGCGGCAAAGGAGCCAATCTTGCTGAAATGAACTGCATTGGCGTTCCAGTACCGGCAGGTTTTACCATTACTACAGAAATGTGCGATGTTTATTACAAAAACAACAAGGCTTATCCTCCTGCCTTGAAAGAACAGGTTGCTGCGGGCATCAACTATGTTGAAAAGGTTATGAACAAAAAGTTTGGCGACAAACACAATCCGCTTCTTTTGTCCGTAAGATCGGGCGCCAGAGTTTCAATGCCCGGCATGATGGATACAGTTCTTAATCTCGGTTTGAACGACGAAACAGTTCAGGGCATGATCGAAAGCACCAACAATGAAAGATTTGCTTGGGACTCCTATAGAAGATTCGTTCATATGTACGGCGATGTTGTTATGGGCATGAAACCTCAGTCCAAAGACGCGAAAGATCCTTTCGAAACCGTTATGGAAGAACTCAAAAATGAGAACGGAATCAAACATGACAATGAAATGACAGCTCCTATGTTGAAAGAGCTGACAAACCGCTATAAAAAACTTATTAAAAATACTTTGGGCAAAGAATTCCCCAATGATCCTATGGAGCAGCTCTGGGGAGCCATAGAAGCAGTATTCGCTTCTTGGATGAGCGAAAGAGCTATTGTCTACCGCAGAAGAGAAAACTTCTCTGATGACTGGGGCACAGCTGTTAACGTTCAGGCAATGGTTTATGGCAATATGGGCGAAAAATCAGGCACTGGCGTTGCTTTCACCAGAAACCCAGCTACAGGCGAAAACGTATTCTACGGCGAGTATCTCATCGACGCTCAGGGTGAAGACGTTGTTGCCGGTATCAGAACTCCTATGCAGGTTTGCCACAGAGGCTCTACTGCTTGGGCAAAAGAAAACGGCATTTCCGAAGAAGAAAGAAAAGAAAAATATCCTTCTCTTGAAGAATATATGCCTGAAGTCTATAACCACTTGGTTGATGTTTATAAAAAACTTGAAAACCACTACAAAGACATGCAGGACGTTGAATTTACTTTTGAAAACGGCAAACTCTGGATGCTTCAGACCAGAACAGGCAAGAGGACTGCTCCTGCAGCAGTGAAAATAGCTGTTGATATGGTTAATGAAGGCTTGATTAGCGAAACTGTTGCTATTCAAAGAATTAATCCTGCCGATCTTGACCAGCTTCTCCACCCCGTATTTGCTCCCAATGCAAAGAGAGAGCGCTTCGCAAAAGGTCTTCCCGCATCACCTGGCGCTGCCGCAGGAAGAGTCGTGTTCAACGCTGAAGACGCTATGGAATGGAACAAGCGCGGCGAAGACGTTATATTGGCTCGCATCGAAACCAGCCCTGAAGATATCGCAGGCATGGACGCAGCTGTAGGCCTTATGACCAGCAGAGGCGGAATGACTTCTCACGCGGCTGTTGTCGCAAGAGCTTGGGGCAAATGCTGCGTAGCAGGATGCAGCGAAGTCAATATAGACTATGTCGCTCGCAAAATGACTGCTAACGGCGTGACAGTATCCGAAGGCGACTGGATTAGCCTTGACGGTTCTACTGGCGAAGTAATGCTTGGCAAAGTTGAAACTGTAGAGCCCAGCCTTTCCGGCGATTTCGGCAAAATTATGAATTGGGCTGACAAACTCAGACAGATTGATATCAGAACCAACGCTGATAGTCCTGAAGAAGCAATTACAGCCAAAAACTTCGGCGCTCAGGGAATCGGTCTTTGCAGAACAGAACATATGTTCTTCGGCGGAGACAGAATTAAGCTTATGCGCAAGATGATTCTTGCTGATGACGAAGCAGGCAGAAGAGAAGCTCTCAAGGGTCTGCTTGCATATCAGACTGAAGACTTCTACGGCATACTCAAGGCTATGGAAGGCTATCCTGTTACAATCAGAACTCTGGATCCTCCTCTGCACGAATTCGTTCCTCACGAAGCAGTTCAGCAGGAAGAGCTTGCCAAAGAAATGGGCGTTTCAGTAGAAAAGATCAAAAACAAGATCGACTCTCTTGCAGAGTTTAACCCCATGCTTGGACACAGAGGCTGCAGACTTGGAATTACCTATCCTGAAATTACCGAAATGCAAGCCACCGCTATATTTGAAGCTGCATGCAAACTCACAGCTGAAGGTCATAAGGTTTACCCTGAAATCATGATTCCTCTCATCGGAACCGAAGCTGAATTCAAAAACCAGAAGGCTGTTGTTCAGAAAGTAGCTGACAAGACTTTGGCTAAATACAATCTTGAAGGCAAACTTAACTATCTCATCGGAACCATGATCGAAATACCCAGAGCCTGCTTGGTAGCTGACAAGATCGCAGCTAATGCCCAGTTCTTCAGCTTTGGCACCAACGATTTGACTCAGATGACATTTGGTTTCAGCAGAGACGACGCTGGCAAGTTCCTTGAAGATTATTATGCCAAAGGCATTCTCAAAAATGACCCCTTCCAGACCATTGACCAGGAAGGCGTTGGCCAGCTGATAGCTAAAGGCGTTGAGCTTGGCAGAAAATCCAGAAACGATCTTAAGATCGGCATCTGCGGAGAGCACGGCGGTGAACCCGAATCAGTCATGTTCTGCCATAAAGTTGGCTTTGACTATGTAAGCTGCTCGCCCTTCAGAGTTCCTATAGCTAGACTCGCAGCAGCACATGGCGCTCTCAAGTATGCGGAAGAAAGAGAAAAGAACCTCAAAGCTCAGAACCATACGCCTATCAAGGCTAAAGCTTCTGAAGCAGCTAACTAAAACAAACAAGGAGCGGGCATAAAATATGGCGATTTCAAGCAGACGCAGAGCTAGGGAAACTGTTCTCAAAGCACTTTATCAAAGTGCTGTGGCGGGCGATCAGCTTGAACTCGCTCTTGAGGATGTCTTAAACGATACTGTTTATTTGCCTGTGGTTACAGCCGCAGTGCCGGATCTTCTCAAGCGTGCCACCTCAGAAGAAGTTTTGTCAGGGGATGTCGAAGGCTTTGCCTCCGACCTCTCCTACAAACTTGCCTTTTTGCCTTCAAAGGAAGAAAACAGCATATATGATGCAGTAATATCTGTTTTCAAAGAATATTTTAAAAAGATTCCCCAAGGCGAAGAGGAAAATATTAAAAGCTTTGTGAATAATCTTGGCAAAAAGAATGCAAGGCTTTCAAAAATCGCGGATTTTTCACGCGAATTAACAGAAATAATTTCACAGCATTTTAAAAAAATAGATGTTACAATAGAATCAGCCAGTGAAAATTGGACATTGGACAGAATGTCTGAAGTTGACAAAGCCATACTGCGCTTAGGCAGTGCCGAGCTTTTGTATTTTGACAGCATTCCTCCAAAGGTAACGCTCAACGAAGCGGTCGAACTCGCTAAGAAATATTCAGCGGACAAAAGTCGTGAATTCGTTAACGGCATATTAGATAAAATAGCAAAAGAAACAGCAAAAGAGGAAAAAGTGGCTGAATTAGTCAGCTGATTCGTAAAAGAGTAAATGTCTTTTAATTCTTGGTTGGTTAACAGAAACTCTTCTATTAGACGCAACTTCTGTATATTAGCAGCAGTGGCGGGTTCTCTGGTTGCCGTAATTTTTATAGCTTTAGGCTTTTTCGTTTTAAAAATACCTCTTAAAAACAAATTGCTCTTAATTGGCACAAGCGTAGGCGGCGGTGTCTTGTCCGCCGTTATTGTTTTTTTTATATGTCGGCTGGTTTTTAGAGCTGTTATCTTATTTGTTTCCAATGAAGTTGTTTCAAAACTTGCTTTTAAGGAAGAGCATCTTTATTCTGACAAGACTGGAATGCAAAGAGAGATAGACATATTTGAGCAAACCTTTAACTCAATACTGGCAGTTTTGAAGAGAGTTCTGCAAATTTCATTGAAACTTGAGGTTGCCTCTGACGATCTCGATCGCACGGCTCAAATAAGCTCAAGAGTTATAAAAGAAGTGGTTGACGAAGTCGGCAATATAAACAATAAAGCCGAGGACAATGCTGATAATCTGAGAGACACTATAGCTTCTCTTGAGAGCAATTTTGCTCTTTCAAAAGATGTCAGCGCTAAGCTTCTTATTGCCAAAGAAGACAGTCAGAGTGTTTCTCAAATAGCCGATGCTACACAGAGCTCTGTTAAAGATGCTGTCGAAACAATGCTGAAAATTAAAGATCTTACAGACTCCTCAACATCTTTGGTTAACGACCTGAATGACTCCAGTAAAAAAATAGGCACTATTCTTACTGAAATCGCCAATATAGCGGAACAGACAAATCTTTTGGCTTTGAATGCTGCAATCGAAGCAGCAAGAGCGGGGGAACAGGGTCTGGGCTTTGCGGTTGTTGCCGAAGAGGTCAGAAAACTTGCCAGGGCTTCGGCGGACTCATCTAAAAAAATTAATACTCTGATCAACGACATTCTCGTTAAAACAGAGAATGCAGCTGAAATGATGCAGGACAATACTTTGCAAGTTAACCAAGGCTTGGAAGCCGTTAATGCTGTTGATGGAAGCTTGAGCTCAATGCTGAATACTACTGTTCAGCTGAATAATATAATAAATGATATAGGTTCAACTGCAGAGTTGCAGAGCAATACTTCAGATCAGATGTATCAAAAAGTTACGACTATTTCCATGATGACAGATCAAATTTCTCAGCAAATTCGCAATATTGCCGTTTCTACTCTTGGAAAGACTGTCATAGTTGATCAAACCAGCAGTTCTGCAAAAGAGCTCAAAGCTCTGTCCGAGGTTTTCCAAAATGCTCTTGTGCCATTTGCATTTAATGTAAGCGGTGTGGGCAAGGGATCTAAACGCTCGGCAATACGTGTTTCTACAAGGATTCCTTGCAAATTCCAGATCGTAGTTTCAGGGCAGCTTATGGAGTCCACAATCACTTCCGCTGATTATGATGCCAAGGGTGTCATAGTGAACCTCTCTGCTGGAGGCTGTGTTATTGAGACTGCAAATGCTGATGTTGAGCAAGGCAAGTATTTAATTTTATCGTTCCAGATAGGCAGCAATTTCCTTCAGGGTTTACATGGCAGGCTTGTAAGAATAAGAGATTCTAGAGACTCCTCGGCAGATTTTAGCCAATCTGATGACTTTGAGGAAAACCTTTCTGTAATGAATACTAAACCTTCTTCGAAATTCTGCGTTGTGGCTTTTAATAATGTAACCCCTGACCAAGAACAGATTATTCTTGATTATGTTATGAACGCTCAAAAGCAATTTGAAACAGATTTAGGATTGGTGAGCTGATGGCACGTATTGAAAAAAAGCTTTTAAGCACATCGCTTGTGCAAAACAAATTGGCTACAATGGAACAGATGACTCTTGCCCTTGAAGAGCAAAAGAAAACAGGCAATACTCTTGGGCACAGCCTAATAGAAACAGGGATCTTGACAGAACAGCAACTGGTAGATTTCTTGGTTAGGCACTTGGGTTTTAATTACGCAAATTTAAAAAACTATCTCATAGATGTCAAAACAGTAAAGCTCATTCCTGAAGATATATCCCGCAAATACAATTGTATAGGCTTAATTAAAGTTAAAAATGAACTGACGGTCGCAATGGTGGATCCGCTTGACACCTTTTTGCTGGACAACCTTGAATACACCACGGCTTCAAAAGTAAAACCATTGGTTTCTACATTAACGGAAATTCAAGAAGCTATAGACCATTATTATGCTTTATCTGACGAGCCCACTACAAAGTCAGAACTTCAAAAAGAAAGCAATGCTCTTTCTATGCTGGCAAAAGAAGTGCAAGGTTTAGATGACGTAAACTTAACCTTTGCAAGCGCTTCAGCGGTAGTTAACTTGGCTTCCAATCCAGCATCCACAAACGTTTTGGAAACCGTAAAGATGATAATGAAAAAGGCTCTTCACGATAAAGCTTCGGATATACACATAGAGCCTGATGATAACGGTTTGAGAACCAGATTTAGAATTGACGGTTTGCTTCAAGAAATATTGAGTTTGCCTAAATCGCTTGAAGCGGCAGTTATTTCTGCTTGTAAGGTTATGGCTGAATTAGACATAGCTGAAAAAAGAGTTCCTCAGGATGGCAGAATTAAACTGCAAATCAATTCTCATGAGATAGATATGCGTGTTTCCAGCTATCCGACCCTCAGAGGCGAAAAAATTGTCATGAGAATTCTCGACAAGAGAAATGTCTTGAGAGGCATGGAGGAACTGGGCTTTACGGAGACAGTCCTGGCTAAATTCCGAAAACTTATTATAAGGCCTAACGGCATAATTTTAGTTACAGGCCCGACAGGAAGCGGAAAAACTTCTACTCTTTATGCTGCTTTGCAACAGATTAAAAAACCGGAAATTAACATTGTCACAATTGAAGACCCAGTCGAATACCAGATTGCGAATATCAATCAGGGACAGATTAATCCTAAGGCAGGTTTCGATTTCGCAAACGGTTTGAGATCTATTTTACGTCAAGATCCCGATGTCATAATGGTCGGAGAAATCAGAGACTATGATACGGCAGAAATTGCTATTAGAGCAGCTCTGACAGGTCACTTGGTTATGTCTACCCTTCACACCAATGACTCTGCAGGAGCTATTACAAGGCTCATAGATATGGGAGTTGAACCATTCTTGGTAGCCAGTTCTATTATAGGTGTTATGGCTCAGCGTCTTGTTAGAACTATTTGTGAAGACTGTAAACAGGAATTTGTTCCGTCACCTGCCTTGATAAAACGCGCAAAACTTCTGTATCAGGCAGGCCGTACAAAAGTTTACCAAGGTGAAGGTTGCGACAATTGCAATCGCACTGGCTACAAGGGCAGAACCACTATCACCGAATTGCTGTTGCCTACTGAACACATAAAGGAACTTATAGTCCAGAAGTCGCCTACCAGCGTCATAAAGAATGAAGCTATGAATCAGGGCATGACAACCCTCAGAGCAGACGGTTTGGGCAAAGTTTTGCGAGGAATTACCACTTTGACGGAAGTTATAAGGGTTTCCGCAGATGACGAAATTTGATGCGGATCTCTATGACTCACTGAAACACTTACTATCAGATCCGCTTAGTACCCTTGTTCCTAAAAAAGAAGACTTTTATTCTGCTCTTAAACCGGACTTTCATTCTTATAAGCCGACCGGTACCTTAAAACTCTCTGTCAGCGGCTCTAAGTGTGAGCAACGCTGCAATCATTGTAATGCCCGCTACTTGGCTTCTATGGTTAAACCGAAACTTCCCATACCCTCGGATTTCTTTGACAATTTTACATCAATTTTGGTCTCGGGAGGCTCTGATAAAGATGGTGCTGTTAATCTGTCAGGAGTCGCTGATTTCTTGAATGATATTCCTGATTATATACAGAGAAATTTTCATGTCGGCTGGCAAAGACCGTTAGAGGCTTTTCAAAATGTAACATTAAGAGAAACAGATTGCGTTTCTTTCGATTTGCCTGTTTCTGACAAGGTTTTCAGAGACGTTTTCAGGCTGCCTTACACAGCTGCTGAAGCTTTTCAGCTTTTTAAAACCTATTCGGCTTATGTCAAGACTGTTCCCCACTTGACTATCGGACTGACTGATGAAACTCCGGAAGCTGAGTTGGCTCTTTTGAACGAGCTTTCTTATCTTGCTTTGCCTGCTTTGGTTTTTCTGGTCTTTAGGCCTACTGCAAACACTCCTATGGCTGATAAGGAACCCCCCGCTTTGTCGAATATATTGACTATATTAAAATCTGGAATACTGAAATTGGATTGCCCTATAATATTAGGCTGTATGCGACCATCTGCGCCTTATAGAAATGACTTGGATATCTTATCCTATATGCTTGGGATAAACAGAATAGTTATGCCCTCTGCAAAACTTGTAAAAAACTTGGAAAAGTTTGGAATAGAAATCAATCAATATTCGGATTGCTGTTCTTTGACATTATGACAGATATACTATCTCTTAAAATACGTGTTTCATACGGCTCGGCAATAAAAGCTTCTCTTATTAATGCCAAGCAGGATGTTGAGCCTGGAGTTGCTTATTTGCTTTATGATGAGGGATGCCTGGGCAGATGCTCATTCTGTTCAAGGGCGCATGGAAATAAAAAATCAGAAAAGCTTTCCAGAGTTTTATGGCCTGAGTTTCCCTTGGGACAAGTAGTAGAGGCTTTGAAGAAAAGCGATTTTGGAAGAATTTGTTTGCAAACTGCATTTAATCCGGCAAAAGAGCCGGTTGCTGAACAAATAGCTCTAGAGTTGCTTAAGATAGGCGTTCCTGTGAGTATGACAATGACTTGCTCACAGACTGACTTTGCTCTAAATATGCTAGCAGCAGGTCTTGATCATGTAGGCATTGGCCTTGACGGAGCTTCAAAGGAAACCTATGAGTTACATAAACGTCGCAATTGGGATAAGGATACAGAAAGCCTTTTCAGATTACTAAGCAAAGCTCCTGGAAAGATAGAAGTTCACATGATCTTTGGCTTAGGAGACAGTGAAGAGACTTTTGCGAGAATGGTTCAGTCTTTGCACGATAAAGGCGCCTTTGTGGCTTTGTTTGCTCTTACTCCTGTTAATGAATCTCAAGTGCAGCCTTCATTAGCGCCTTATAGGAGAATGCAGCTTTTCAGATATTTGTCTGAAAAAAAAGTTTTAACTTTTTCTGATTGCCGCTTCGAAAATGGAAAACTTGTCTCTTTTGGTATCTCTTCTGAAAAAATTTTGAGAGAAGCTGATAATGGCGACGCATTTAGAACTTCTGGATGTAAAATGTGTAATAGACCATTTTATAATGAAAGACCTGGAGGACTTATGTTTAATTTCCCCAGGCCCTTGTCAGAAGAAGAGTTTTCTTTGGCTCTGAAAGAAACATCTAAATTGTAGTATTTAAAACATCTTCACCAGCATCGATATTTTTGCTAACATAGAATCAGAGTATTTCAGGATATCTGTGGGAGGATTTAATGAATAGAAAACCATTTTCCCTTTTTAGGAAAGTCATGCTGCTTTTAGCTTGTCTTGCAGCTTTTTGCTTGTTCAATTTGTATGAATTGCAAGCTTCAGAAGAAAAAATTAAAACCTCTAAGCTGCTTTTGCCTTACGATGATTTGCTAAAGCTTATTCAAAACCAAGAATCCAAGTATTTTATTCTTCCGCTTGACGAATATGAAGCAATGCTTAAGGCCAAGGAAGAGTATCTTAAAACTCAAAAAGAACTTGAAGAGAAAAAAAATAAAAAATTTCCGCTTGATTATCAAGTGACAAAACTTGAACTAAATGGAAGAGTAGGGGACTACTTTGCGGATCTTACTCTTACCGCTGAAATAGAAAAGCATAGCGAACAGTGGCTGACAGTTCCGCTTCTGTCAGACCGCTTTGCTGTTACATCAATTAAAGTCAATGGTCAAGCTCCTGCTCTTGCAGCTGAACAGTTGAGAGGTTTGCCGATAAATCAACAACAAATCCAAATCTCTCCGCGACAGAGATCTTCTTTTAATTATCCGAGCAGAGATGAACTTCTCTCCTTGGCAAGAGGCAAAGACGCTAAAACTATAGAAATGCCTCCTGAACAGCCTGACTGGTATCCTGCTCAGATACTTCTTCCGCTCAAAGAAAAAGGAAAATATCTGTGTGAAATTTCTTTTGTTACTCCTATTACTCTTCATGATAATAAACTTTCAGAATTCTCTGTTAAGCTGCCTTCATTGCCTAATTCTCAAATAGAGCTTATTTGGGAAAACAAAGACATTTCTTTTGAGAGCATTTCTATGAAAAGCTATGAGAAAGCCGTGAAGGAAAACGGCTTGACAATAAAAGGCTGGTTTGATTCATCACGGAACTTTAATGCAGTATGGCGTGAAAAATTGACGGCTTCTTCGGAGGCAAAGAAAACGCAAGAAGAACAACGGCCAGAAAAGAAGGAAGAGAAAGCGCCTGAACAACTTCTTGAACCGACAAAGCCAGAGGTAGAGCCCGAGCCACAGACTCCATTAATTTTTGCGGATACTCAAACTTATGTAGAGCTGGGTGATACTTCTTGCCAGGTGACCAAATCATTTGCTTTTAAGATTAATAGAGCTCCTGTAAAAGACTTTTACTTCTATATTCCTGAATCTGTTACGCCTCAGATAGATCTTAGGGAAACGCATTCTGTTCGCGTGGTTCAGAGAAATGATAAACGAATGTACAGAGTCACATTGAATAGGGCTGTTTCAGACAGTCTTAACATGACTCTATCTTACAGCTTGCTCTTTGACAGAAACGCTTCTACATTTGACTTGCAAGAAATAATTCCGGCAGATGTTGAGCGTGAATTGGGTAATATGGCCGTGTTCTCAGGAGCTTCTCTGGAAATAAAAGCTCAAGAAACTCTCAAAAACGGGGTTTTCGAACAAGATCCTTCTTTGTTGCCAAGAGAAATGCTTTCTTTTACAAATATGCCGATTTTATTGGCTTTCAGACATACGGTTGCTCCCCTTGACCTGACTTTCTCTTTAAAACGCTATAAGGAAATTCCTCAGACTACAGTAACAGCTGAGAGAGTCACTGTGGTTACAGCCTTTAATACCAATAAGACAGCATCTTCTCTCATAGATATGGTAGTCAAAAACAATAACAGCCAGTATCTGACTCTCAAGCTGAATCCTGGCGAAAAAATTATCTATTCCTTTGTAAATGAACAGCCGGTTTCAGCTGTTCTGAATCAAGAAAAGGACGCTTATCAGATTCCTTTGGAAATGCCTGACAAGAGCGGGGTTACTCTTGATAACAAATTGGAAATAAGAACAGAGCATGAAATAGATGCTCTTGAGAAGACAGGAAACGTAAAGTTTAAGTCTCCCCTGTATGATTTGGATACAAGAAGATTTAATTGGCATGTCTACGGGCCCGAAACCTTCAGGCTTTATGGTCTTGAAGGAAACATGACAAACCAAAGACCCTATGTTTTGCCTTCTCCTCTAGCTGCTCTTTCTGATTTCTTTACAGAAGATTATAAAAAAGAGATTAAAGATTATTATAGCCTCTCTGCTCCTTTTATACATTTGCTTATTTACTCAATTGTAATTTTTATTCTATTTTTCTTTGTTATTCTTCCAATAATTAATTTCTTCGTAAATTTTCGTTTGCCTTCGCTCAAGGTTCTTGGGAGCAGGCTAATTGAGATTATAATAGTTGTCGGCGTTATAGTATTGCTAGCTTATATGGCTACCCCTAACTTTAGCAAGAGCAGGAGCTCGCGCCGCTACGATCGTGAGCAAGCCAAGTCCATCAGCACTTTTACTTCCAAGGATTTGGAAAGTTATACAGAAAGCTACACAAATGAATCTGCTGCTCTATACGAAGATTGGGTTTATGGAACGGATTCTTATGAGGAATATTCTTCTAAACAATCCGCTCCTATGGCTGTTAAGTCAAAGGCGCCTGCCAAAGTATCCAGACAGCTTCCTCCTGGGAGGACTTCAAAGCCTGTGGCAATAACCAGTTCGGAAGCTTCAAGTAGAGCCGCATTGCCAGTAAAAACATCTTTTCCTCGCTTTGGCTCTCCTGTAAAGGCCAGCAGCTGGATAGTGTCTGCTGCATTGGATAGAAATAGCGGCACGGTTGTGCCTGAAATAAGCGTTAACTATATACACAAATATCTGGCTGTTACACTTATGGTAATAACAGTTGCTTTGTCTTTGCTTTTTGCATGGTTGCTAATGAGCGGATTGTACAAAAGAGACGGAAAAAAACTTATTTTTGCTGTCCTGGTATTGTTAGTTCTTTTCTATATGGATTATCGCTATATTTTCTTAGAACATACTTTTTCTGTTTCATTCTTTCTTTCTCTGAATATAGTATTAATTGTGAAATTCTTTTTTGCGGCTAAGGCTTCCTTGCCGGGAGTATTAAAACGAAAACCGAAAATACTTGAAACATCTGTTTTGCCCGAAACAGACTCTGTCGCAGATTTGTCGGAGCAAACAATAGACATGGATAATAAATCAGGAAAGACCAATATAGGCTTTTTGTTTACTCTTTTGGTTGTAATACTTCTTATTTCTGCAATTATTCCTATGCCTTTGAGAGCAGAAGATGCTCAGAAAGAAATAACTGTGCTGGCTCCTTTTAAAGATTTGACACCTTTGTTGGATCAAGGAGACAAAGTGGTTATTATTCCCGAAAAGGATTATGATTATCTCAAAGATCTGGGAGAAAAGAAGCCGGAAGAAGAAAAAAGTCCTAACGGTTACTTAATTAAAAACGTCTTCTATTTTGCAGAGACACAAGAAAAAGGAATAAAATTCACGGCTTTGATAAATCTGGAGCTGTATAATGAAGGATATAAAACAGTTCCGCTGATTTCATCTGATCTTTCCCTTCTTTCAGCAACTGACGGGATAAATCCGATTGCTCTTTATAAGCCTGCAGATAATCCTAGGTATTTGTCTTATATTACTGATAAACAGGGCTCTGAGGCTCTAAAACTGGAGTTTTTTATTCCATATGCTGGAGAAGTTCTGCTTAACACCAAGTCTGTACGTTTTGAAACACCGCTCTTGCCTATGGCGCAGCTTCAGTTGAAGGATGAAGGTGAAGATAGAGATATCTGGGTAAATGCCGGCTCTCTGATTTCTTCGGAAAGCAAAGAAGGTTATTCTACTTTCCAGGTGGCTTTGGCGCCAGCTTCATTTATGGAAATCAAACTTTTCGCTAAAGCTCCTTCAATTCCTTTGGAAAAACCTAATGAGCCTGCGATTGTTGAAACTGTCAAAGAGCCTGAGCCTGTTAAAGAAACTTTGGTGGTTGCAGAAAATCCTCTGTTTCATGTTAAAGACAAAACAGGTCTCATATTTAAAGACGGATTTGTTGAGGGGCTTTACAATGCAGATATAGAAACCCGGAATAAAGTGCCTGTAGCGTCTCTGACAGTTTTGCTCCCTAAGGGCGTTGTGGTGCCAAAAGTAGAATGTTCCACTAGAATAGAGCGTTGGGAAGCGATTGAGGAAGATGGCTTAAATAAACTGAATATCTTCTTTAATGGTTCTTATTATTCTCAGAATATAAACCTGAAAGTTTATTTTGAGGAAATTCTGGATTTAGCCAATGAAACCCGCTATGAACTTAGACCATTCTCAATTCTGGGTATGGAAAGTTCTTCAGGCTTTATCACTATAGCGGCAATTCCTTCTTTGCAGGTAGCTTTGCAGGGAACTGTTGAAGCTTTGGAGGCTGCTGCGCCCTCTTCTGATAGGAATATTTTTGGAGATTCTAATATTAGAGTAGAGAAAAAGATTCCTTTCTCTTTCGTTCATTACGGAGCCTCTTATAAGGCGACATTAAAGCTTTCCAGGCCAGTTCAGGCAGCTCAGAGAAGCGCAGCTGTTCAAGAAGCTCAAGCGGATACATTTGTAACTAAAGAAGGCGCTTTTGTGACTTCTGTTTATTATGAAGTTTACAATAACTCTTTGCAGTTTCTTGAAGCAGCTTTGCCTGAGATTTCCGGGTATTCCTCCAGACTTCTTAGTACCGCTGTTGATGGTGAGACAGTTGCTGTTGGCGGTATTCCTGAAATGGGTCATTTGAAAATTCCTATAATTCGTTCTCAGGAAAAGAGCGGGAAGTTGCAGCCCTTTACGGTAATGCTGACTTATTTGGCTGAGCCGCTTGCTGAAAACAAAAAAGATGAAGCTTTAAATCTTAAGCTGCCTCAAATAAGCCTTCCTATTGAAGAATTGAGATGGAAGATCGACGCGGAGTCAGATTATGTGATTTCCATAAAAGAAACCAATATGGAAAAAACTTCAGATTATTATAGAAATAATCTTTTATCTCTCGACCTCTTTGTGAATTATACTGATAAACAGAAGATAGCGAAAAGCGGTATGAGTAGAAGTTCTGCAGCTAAAAGCAGAATTGTTCCTGTGTTTTTGTCCACAGATTCGGGATCGAATAAGCATATATATAAAATGACACAAATAAAACCTGAAGGAGAAGCTTGCCGCATTGCTTTGAGAGTTGAAAATGCCCGTTCTGGCAAGAATCTTTTGCTTATTTGCTTGCTTTATGCTGCATATTTGCTTTTGCCATTTGCAGTGTTTGCTATAATAAAGGGCTGTTCGCGAAAAAGCTGGTTTGTTGCATCTTTGCTTTCAGTATTAATAATTGTTTGGGCAAAAATTGTGAGATTCGCAGGATTTGCCTATATAACAAGAGCCGCTATTGTGACATCGATTTTTGCTTTTATTCTATTCTTTCTTTTCTATCATCGCCCAAAATACTCGCAAAAACCTGAGGAGTAAAAGCAAGAAAGCTGAATTGTCTTTTAAAACTAATAAAACAGTTTTGACCTGTTGATAATTATGAGAAGCTCAGAACTAAAAATATTTTAGTTCTGAGCTTCTCTTTTTATTTGTATTTACGACAAAATCATAATAATTCTCTTATGGGGAGCTATCTCCTAGGCTTTAATTAGTGTCTCTTGGACTTCTCGCCGTCCGCTATCCGACATCCCTGCTCATTGATTTTTAACCTGAGTTTAAAAATCTTGTACGTAGTTGTTGCAAAACTTTTTCTTAAGCTTTATTATGAAGCAATGAGAGACAAGCCTTTGCTAATTGTAACGCAGAATAAACCGCTTTTTTTCGAAGAGCCCGCTTCGCTTTCTTGCGACGATTGTTATTTTTGCTCTCCGGAATATCTCTCATATATTTCTTACTCCAAATATTCAGCCATTGTCATAGATTCTTTTTCCCTTTTGCAACACTTGAGAAAAGTTGCTTTGGGAATAAGAGATGATGTTGTAACCTCGGCTTTATGGAATATATTTGCGGATCTTGCATCTCCCGATGTCTATGTTCTTTCGGAGCGTATGCAGCCTCCGACGCAAGACATGAGAGATTTAGGCATATCCTATGTGACTCTTTCGAAATTGAAGGAAATAGGAACTCCTCAAAAGTTTCCTGAGCCGCTCAAAGAATCATCCGAGTTTCCGGAAGAGTTTCGCAAAAGCTTGCTTACAGCAGATGATATCAGGGCTATGAGCCTTAAAGGACAAACTTTCATACCCGCAGGCGCAAGGTTGACTTCATGGGCAGAAGAAGTGGCTGCTACTCTTAAAATGCGGCCCATGCCGGAAAATGACTTTTTCTTTATTTACCCTGTTTTTTCAAATTCTTTGAATGAGCTTGAATCCTTGCGTGAAGATCTTTTTCAAAAATCTTCCGCTTGTTCAAATCTTTTGTTCTTATTGACTCCGCTTTATTTGCCTGTTTTCTGTGAGCTTTATCCGTCATTGGCTAAGAAAACTCTCTCGACATCAATTCATTGGGAAGAGAAGGGGGCCTATACAGGTGAGGTCTCAGCTGACATGCTTTCTTCGCTTGGATGCTTTGGAGCATTGGTTCCTGACTCTAAGCCGTACAAAGAAAACTTTTCTAAAGCCCTTTCGTTGGCTAATTCCAAGAGTCTTAGGATTTTTAGCAGATTAAAGCTTGCCAAGGCTGAAAGCTGTGATATAATACATGAGGAAAAGAATAACACTTTTTCGCCTCTGATGCTTTATAGCAGAGACGAAATAACCCTAGATGCTTTGCCCGAATCCGGAGCTGTTCTGGCAGATAGCAGTTTGTTAGCTTCAATATGTAGAAAGTAAGAGAAAAACATGATTGACGAAACTCAGGTGAAAGCTGTTGTAGCCGATGTTTTAGAAAAGTTTAACATTAAAGGCAATGTGGCCGACGGTTTACAAAAACTTAATGTTAAAGAACATGTGAATGAGGTTTTACAGAATTTAGGCATAAAAGGAAAAACCTCGACAGGTAAGGCTCCTGCAGGAGTCAGTAACCGACATGTCCATCTTTCTCAAAATGATTTGGAAACAATGTTTGGCGAAGGTCATCAACTGACTCAGATGAAAGCGCTTTCTCAGCCTGGACAATTCGCTGCTGAAGAAACCTTGCATATTGTTGGGCCAAAAGGGGCTATCGAAAAGGTGAGAGTTCTAGGTCCAACCAGAAAAGAAACTCAGGTGGAGATCTCCATGACTGACAGCTTTAAGCTTGGCATTAAAGCTCCTATTCGCAACTCGGGCGATCTGGATGGAACTCCTGGTTGCACCTTGGTGGGTCCTAAAGGTTCTGTAATCCTTTCTAAAGGTGTTATAGTAGCAGCAAGACATCTGCATGCCAACAAAGCGGAAGCGGAAGCGCTGGGATTGGTTGATAATGAATATATAACTGTGAAATCCAGCGGTCCCAGAGGAACTCTTTTTGAAAACGTATGGGTGAGAGTCAGTGACGCATGTGCGCTTGACTTCCATATAGATACGGATGAAGCCAACGCTGCCGGTATTAAAAACGGCGACTTGGTAGAAATTATAAAATAGTAAAAAACATTATTAAATGTGATATTTGCAGGAGGTTACCATGCAAGAAGCTCTCGGAATGATAGAAACTCGCGGTTTGACAGCCCTTATAGAAGCAAGTGACGCTATGGTTAAAGCAGCCAACGTTACGCTTGTAGGCTGGGAAAAAATTGGTTCAGGTTATGTAACCGCATTTGTAAGAGGCGATGTCGCCGCTGTTAAAGCAGCTACCGATGCAGGCGCAGCAGCAGCGAAAAAAATCGGCGAACTGGTATGTGTTCACGTTATTCCTCGCCCTCATTCAAATCTTGATGATGTAATGCCCATCAAAGAAATGATGGCGGCTGCCGCTAAAAAATAATTGAGGTCATTTAAATGATACTGGGTCGCGTTTGCGGTACCGTAGTCTGCACTCGTAAAGATGAGAGTTTGGTCGGTTTGAAACTTTTGGTGGTCGAAGAACTTGCTTGCGACACCAAAGAACCGACAGGCAGCTATGTTGTTGCAGTTGATGCGGTAGGAGCGGGAGCTTCTGAACATGTTCTTGTAGTAGCAGGAAGTTCAGCCCGATTGGCACAGCGCACCTTGCAAAAGCCGGTTGACGCGACAATAATAGCTATTGTGGACAGTGTGGTCTTCGACGAAGAACGCAGCTGAATCACAAATCTTTAAAGACAGAATGGAGCCGGACATAAGATAGATATTCCGGCTCTTATTTCTTTGGCCTCGTAAACCAGAATGGAGTGTTTTGATGACAGTTTCGCCATATGATTTAAATCTGATTGTCAGGGAAGTTTTAAGCAGACTTAATGTGGATTCCCCTGCTGCAAAACCGGCAAGCTTGCCGCACGGCGTTTTTGAAACGGTCGATGAAGCTGTGCAAGCTGCATCTTTGGCGCAAAAACAGTTGGAAGATTTGCCCTTGGCTGCAAGAGCCAAGATGATAGAAAATATGCGCAAGAGATCCTCGGAGCAAATAACTAAGCTCTCTGAAATGGCTCACCAAGAGACAAAGTTTGGAAGAGTCGATGACAAGATTCAGAAGCATAAACTTGTTATAGAAAAAACTCCCGGGATTGAAGATATTCATCCTGTAGCCTTTACAGGCGATTCAGGACTCACATTGACAGAATGGGCGCCTTACGGAGTAATAGGTGCTATAACGCCTTCAACTAATCCGACAGGCACTGTAATTTGCAATGCGATTGGTATGATTGCGGCAGGAAACTCGGTGGTTTTTGCTCCCCATCCCGCGGCAAAAAATTGCTCCCAGTATGCAATGAGCATGTTGAACGATGCAATAGTAGAAGCAGGCGGACCCGCCAATCTTTTGACTACTGTCAGAGAACCCAGCATTGATAATGCTCAGAAGATTATGACTCACCAGGATATAAGGCTTCTTGTGGTGACAGGTGGCCCTGGAGTTGTGGATCAGGCGTCAAAATCCCGCAAAAAATTTATAGCCGCAGGTCCTGGAAATCCGCCTGTAGTAGTAGACGAAACGGCCGATATTCCAAAGGCGGCAAAAGATATTATTGCAGGTGCGAGCTTCGACAATAATATACTTTGCATAGCTGAAAAAGAAATTATTGCAGTAGAATCTATCGCTGACCAGCTCAAAAAAGAGATGACTAAGAGCGGCGCTTATGAAGCTTCACCAGCTGAAATCAGACTTCTTGAAAAGGCTTGTATTGATCCTAAAAACGGTTCTCCCAGCAGAGATTGTGTTGGCAGAAACGCTTCTGTGATCATGGAAAAAATCGGAGTCAGAATTCCCGAAGATATAAGAATTATCCTCTGCGAAGTTGGCCCGGATCATCCTTTTGTGTTAACAGAGCTATTGATGCCTGTTATTCCTTTTGTCAGAGTCAGAGATGTGTACACGGCTATTGACTTGGCTGTTAAGGTAGAGCAGGGCAACAGACATACAGCTATAATGCACAGCAAGAACGTTTCCAATCTTACTTTGATGGGTCGAAAGTGCGATTGTTCCATATTCGTTAAAAACGGTCCAAGTTATGCGGGTCTTGGAATGTGCGGCGAAGGCTATACAACCTTGACGATAGCTACTCCCACAGGTGAAGGCGTAACCAGCGCAAAATCTTTTGCAAGATATAGACGCTGTGCCATGGTAGACGCGTTCAGAATAGTCTAAAAGAAAACGGCAAAGCTGATGAAAGATTATACCAATTCTGGCATTACAGGTTGCGGCGGAGCAGGTTTTCCTGCTCATATCAAACTCGCATCAAAGGGCGTTGAAACACTTATAGTCAACGCTGCGGAATGCGAGCCGCTTTTGCATAAGGATAAGCTTTTATTGCTTAATGAAACCGAGGCTTTCTTTAAAGGTCTTTCCATTGCTCAAAAACAAACTGGAGCAGCGGTCGTCAAAATAGGCATTAAAGCCAAATATCCGGAGCTGATAAAAAAGGTTGAGGCTTCCATAGCCGCACCTAATGTCAGTGTCTTGCCTCTTGGTGACTTCTATCCCGCGGGAGATGAGTATGAGCTGGTCTATGAAGCGACAGGCAAGCTGATACCTTTCGGCGGTATTCCCATCAATGTCGGATGTGTCGTCATGAACGTTGAAACCTTGGTTTTGATTGGCTCAGAAAAGCCCTTTACCCATAAATGGCTTACGATCACGGGCGAGGTTCCAAGTCCTGTTACAGTAAAAGTGCCAGTTGGAGCGGCGATTCCCGAAGTTATGTCGCTCGCAGGCTTCAATGGTTCTTTTTCTGGCAAAACCTTGATAGATGGCGGCCCTATGATGGGCAAAGTTGTCGCTGAACCTGAGAAGGCTATTGTCAAAAAGACTACAGGCGGTTTGATTCTCCTTGATAATGAACATCCGCTTATCAAGAAAATGCTGAGAAGCGAACAGAAAAATACGGCTATTGCTCGTTCAGCTTGCGATCAATGTACTGATTGCACCGAGATTTGTCCAAGAGCATTGCTTGGTTATCCAGTTAAACCCCATAAGGCTATGCGCTCAGCTCAGTTCTCTAAGCTTGAAAACAGTGAGTATACTAAGGAATCCATCTTTTGCAGCGAATGTGGACTCTGTTCTAACTACTCTTGTCCGGAATCGTTGACTCCCCGAGAAATGTGCATGAAAGCTAAAAAACTGCATTTGTCTAACGGTGTCAAACAAAAAGATTTCCTTGGAGAGCCTCATGTGCACCATATGCGTTGGGCTAGGAGAGTCACAATTGAAAGACTCATTAAAAGACTCGCTCTTATCGATTATGACAGAGATGCCCCTGTGATTAAGACCAATAAACGTTTTGAAAGAGTCGTTTTGCCTCTCAGAATGCACATAGGAGCACCTGCTTCTCCGGTTGTTCAGCCAAATCAGCAGGTTCAAGAAGGTGATCTTATAGCTGCGATTCCCGAAGGTAAACTGGCGGCGGCTCTGCATGCTTCTATTTCAGGCAGAATAGAGTCTGTGACAAATGAAGCCATAGTGATTTCTAGAGGTTGAATAAATGAAAATAGCACGAAATGCCATAGGGCTTGTTGAACTGACAAGCGTAGCTGTAGGCTTCCGAACAACAGATGCAATGCTTAAAGCGGCTAATGTCGAGCTCGTGCTTGCCAGAACAGTCTGTCCAGGCAAATATATTTGTTTGGTCTGGGGCGATGTGGCAGCAGTAGAAGCTTCAGTGGATGCAGGCATTGCTCAAGCTCAAGGCTATTTGGTAAATGATTTGGTGATTCCCAATCTCCATGAACAGATATATCCGGCTATGACAGCCACAGCTGAAGTAAACAATCCTGATGCTTTAGGTGTTCTTGAAACTTTCGACATAGTTTCCGCCGTAATAGCAGCAGATGCTGCAGTTAAAGCAGCTGATGTGCATCTTTGCGATCTGAGGCTAGCTATGGCCTTGGGCGGCAAAGCTTTTTTTACTCTCACTGGCAATGTTGCGGCAGTTGAAGCCTCCATAAAGGCTGGTCTGGAAGTGTTGCAAAACAAAGGCATGGCGGTTGAGTTCACTGTGATTCCAAGGCCTCGAAAAGAGCTTTTTCAAGAGTATATTTAAGATATTGTCCTGAGAGGTGCGATAAAAATGCCTAAAATATTTATAGGAGCTGATCACGGTGGTTATCAGCTCAAAGAAGAATTAAAAAAACATCTTCTTTCAAAGGGATACGTTGTGGAAGACGTTGGAACCTACTCAGAGGCTTCGGTTGATTATCCTGACTTTGCTTATCTGGTAGCCAAAGCTGTAGCCCAAAATCCTCAAGTATTGGGAATAGTCATAGATGGAGCTGGAATTGGTTCTTGCATGGTGGCCAATAAAGTTCCTGGAGTAAGAGCAGCTTGCTGTAATGATTTATATACAGCTAAAAACAGCCGAGAGCATAATCATGCTAATCTGCTTACTATGGGCAGCATGGTTGTGGGCAAAGGCTATATGATACAAATTGTAGATGCTTGGCTGAACACAGATCCGGCTCCTGGCCGCCATGCTAAGCGTGTTGCTAAAATGATGGAGTTTGAACATCTGGCACTAATGCAGGGCGTAGAGGGTAGGGGGTAGTTTTAGAACCCAAATTCCTTTGCAACCACAAAACTTGCTGAATACAGCAACGAAGAAAAAAACTCAAAAACAGATAATCTGCTTTTGAGTTTTTTTAGATATTAGAAGCTAATTAAAGTGAAATAATTTTAAGTAAAGAAGGTTTTTTTTATATCTGTAAATCAGAGGTTATAAGCAAAAACCTAGGGTTTTATTTTCGCTAAAAGTTTATTAGCAAGTAGATTTTTTAGAAGTTTTGTTCTCTGTTTTTCAAATTTTAACGTTTCGGTTATTTATGAGCTTCTTAAAGCAGTCGTTGGCTATAATTCTGAGTTGAAAGGTATTTCACTACTCTCTACGCCTTACCCCCTAAATCATGGACAGCCCTATGTCGTATTTGACTCCCAAGAAGTCGGCTACGGTTGCGGCTACGTCTATAAACCCATCCCTGATTTTAAGGTCTTTGCCTGACATATTATGCTTGTAAACCAATACAGGCACAGCTTCTCTTGTGTGATCGCTCCCTCTGAAAGTCGGGTCGCAGCCATGGTCGGCTGTGATGATCAAAAGGTCGTCATCTTTCATAAGTTTCAAAAAGCCGCCTAGCCATTTATCAAAGGCTTCTAAGGCATTTTTATAACCTTCTGCATCGCGTCTGTGACCATATTTCATGTCCGTGTCTACCAGGTTGGTAAAAATAAAGCCTGAGTCAACCTTTTTTAAGGCTTCTTCGGTTTTTGTCATGCCATCGGCATTATCTACCGTTGTTACACTATGAGATACGCCTTCGCCTGCAAAAATGTCATATATTTTCCCGACACCGTAAGTGGTTATGCCTTTTTCCATCAATAGAGATAAAAGGTTTTTTGGCGGCTTCAAGCTGAAGTCATGCCTGTTCGATGTTCTTGTATAATTTCCGTCAGCTCCTATGAAGGGTCTGGCTATGACTCTTGCCGCACCCAAATCAGGCGGCTGAAGCATATCTCTGGCTGTTTGGCACATAGAGTAAAGCTCTTTGAGAGGTATAACTTCTTCGTGAGCGGCTATCTGAAATACTGAGTCGGCAGATGTATAAACAATCGGGTTGCCGGTTTTTACATGCTCATCTCCTAAGTCGTTGATAATAACTGTACCGGAAGCTGGATAATTTCCTATGGTTTTTTTGCCTATGGCCTTCTCAAATTTTTCTATAAAATCAGCAGGAAAGCCATCAGGGAAAGTGGGGAAGGGCTGTTTTAAAACAGTGCCCATCATTTCCCAGTGTCCAGTTGTAGTATCTTTGCCAGGAGATTTTTCATACATTTTTCCAAAGTTGGCAGTAGGCTTAACAGCGGCTTGAACACCTTTGATTTCTGTTATATTGCCAAGACCCATTTTTTGCATATTAGGCAGGTTTATTCCGTTAGAAACTTTAGCTATGTTTGGTATGGTTGATGCGCCTTCGTCGCCATATTGTGCCTGATCAGGCATATAGCCGACTCCTGCGCTGTCTAATACTATACATATTGCGCGCATATTTTTCCTTTTCCTTTAATTTGAATTGAAGTTTGAATTTTACAGTTAATAATATAAAACAATTTTACAGCTATGTCTAATTTTGAAAAAAACAAGCGGCTCTCTTTCGAAAGCCGCTTGTTGATTATTTTCTGATTCAAAAGCCTAGGATATGCTTAGCATTGCTTTTGTGTCAGATAGAGCGGTGTCTCTTAAAGACTGTTATTAATCGCTTCCTTTGCCTGACAATCCTATTGCCAATGGTTCCAGATAGTGGTTGCGATCAAACTCTGTGTCAAAATTATCTGTGTTTGGAACATTGATATAATAACCGTCTTCGCTGATTCCATAACTGTCTCCGGCACCTCTGCTTACAACTACTGATACGGCACACTCATAACCTGTGGGGACTTTTCTGTATATAACTTTTGCTGTTCCGCCTTCAGAGTCTATTGGCAAATCGGTGCTTCCTGTTTTTGGAAGTGAGATATAAGCGTCTGTAATTGTTCCGCTGGTGCCCATGTTGCTTACTATAAGATGAACGTCTCTTGTAAGCTTGTTGTCAAGGAAGCCAATCTTATTACCCAGACCCATTGCGGGATTCGATATTTCGCTGTAGACAGTGGGTTGGTCGTAGCCGCTCTTCTTGTCGTCAACGTCGAATGCCAAGTCGATCCTGTAAGTTCCGTCTGAACCTATCGGGAGAGTATCTTCGCCTATGTAAAGAATCTGTTCTCTGTATCCTCTGAGTTCAAATCTTATGTTGCAAGGTCTTGGAATTGTAGGCAGAACACAGGTGTTATTTCTGGTAACTATGGCAAGGGTGGATGCATTGCCACCTTGCTTGACTATTGTTGGAGGAGGATTATAGGAAAATCCGAGGTGGCTTGTCATGCCTGGAGTGAGATATTCAACAGTAATTTTCATCTCAACTCCGGCATCTTCAACATAGTCAGGGACTTCTTGGAAGTTTACAGCTAAGGCGTATGTGACAGGCTTCATTTCAGCTGTTACCAAGAGATTTTTATTTCCTTGCATGGTGGGCATTTCCAAAGGATCATAAAGAAGTTGTCCCTGTGAAGAATAATGGCTGACAGTCATCTTGAGCTCTGTTGCAGGAGTTATTTTCTGTCCTTCTTCTCTCCAAGTATCAGCTGAGTAAGGACCATATGTTTCGTTGTTGACTGTGACTTCGAAGTAGATAGGATCATCTCCTGGCTGAGTGCTTATTCTGGTATTGGAAAGAGCATCTTTTATATCTACTTTCAAGTTGATTTCATCGGGCATGATAGGAGCTATATTAAGAAGACCTATATCTTTAAGGTCGGTGCTTTTACCGCTTAGTATGCTTATGTGTTCAAGATCCAGCGTTTCGCCTCCGTCAGGAGATTCAACCTGAGAGGGAATAACTATAGTCCGATAACTTGGAGCTGATATTTGGAAAAAGACGTTGTCAGGAGTGATATTTTCAAAGATAAAATATCCCTGATTGTCAGTGAGAGTAGTGGCATGGTTTATACTTTGTTGCAAGCCGCCGCCACTGCTAGAAGCTTCGGCGGAAGACATAACAACTTGAGCACCCGCAATAGGAACTCTGCTTTCTTGGTCAACTACTCTACCGATAACAGTGGCCGGTTTGATTCCCAGATAACCGGTTTCGCATCCGATGGTCAGAATCACCGCGATGCTGGAGAGAACAATAAAGAGCCTTCCCCATAATTTTAGATTCATACCTGCATTTCCCCCATTTTTATTTTGAAAAATATTAATTCCCATAAGTTATTAGATGATCTCCTCAAATTGTGAAGTTCAAAAGATATTCCGAGGCGCCGTCTTCAGGAATAGAAAGCGTTTGCGTTTGCAAGGTGGCTCCTCCGTCAGAAAAAGCGTCGAAAGTCAGTGTGTAAGCAGTAGGCAGGGATTGAATTCCCAAGTCCACAATACCGTTTGAGCTGTTAAGCCAACCTGTGCTCACAACAGTTGTCGGACCCCATTTAGCTCCTGTTTCTCTGCAGTTTGTGCCGACTTGATTGCCGTTGCTCCAAGAGTTTGAGGAAACGGTTACTCTCACGTTTCTCATTACAGGTGAAAGATTGTTTCTCAAAGAGATTTTTTGATGCTTTTGTCCGCTAAAGTTGCCTGTTGAATAAACTGTGATAGGAGCATGCATTCTGTAGCCCTTGAGATTTACGCTTATTTCAGCTGTTGCTCCTTGAGGAATTCCAGTAAGAGTAAATCCTCCGCTGGCTATGTCTGTATTAACAGCTGAATAAACTATACTGTCACCTGATTTTGCTATGACAGTGGCGTTGGGATTGTCATCCCGAACCCATCCGGGAACATCTTCCCAAGTGCAATAAATGCTATAACTGTCAGGTTCCAGCTCAATTGTCTGAAGATCGGTGTCGCCTAATAGATTGCTTCTGATAATGGTCATTGGTTTGTAGCCTGAAACGGAAATTTCTATTTCTACCTGACTGTCAGAAGCAGGCACTTTGACTCCATAAGAAAAGTTTGTGGGCTGAATATTGCTGAAAGTATTTAAGCCTACTCTTAAAGTAGTGTTGCCGCTGATAATCTGTTTGCCTGTTGTTTTATCTTTCAACATTCCTTTAACCATTACATATTGGTTCAGATATCTGCTTGAAAGGTAAATGGGACCTATTTCCTGATGATTGTTGTTGACCACAACTATTTCTACTGCTTCGGTAGCTGTTTTATCTACAGTAGTATAGAGGGGTTTGGAAAAAGTCATTGTCCATTCGCCGGCTCTTAAGTCATCAGCATAGAATCTGCCGTTAGAGTCAGTAGTGAAATATCTCATGGCTTTGTCGCCAGATGTTCCCGAAGAACCAGAAGTGTCATCTCCTGAATATGCAGTAATAGAGACAGAGCTTATGCCGCTCAAAGTGTCTCTGTCGAGGATGACTCCTTCCACGCTGCCGTTTCTTAAGCCGAGATTGCCATTATCACATCCTAAAAGTGATGTCATTATCACGGCACAGCATGCTAGAAAAAGAGCAAACCTTTTAGAAGGATGTTCTCTTGCAAGTTTTGCCATAAATTAGCCTCCAAGAAAAAATAAAGACTGTTGTCGTTAATAGTTCGGCTTAAAATTGGCAAAAGTTAATAATAGTTTTTAAATCTTACTTATTTTTTATTGTAAAAAAAAAATTAATGTTTGCGGATAGTCTTGCCGATGTGTGTGACGTGAATCTAATAAAACCATGGAGGCAACCATGACTACAAGGAAACCTATTTTTAAACACAGGTTGGCGCTCTTCGCTTTGATAATAGCGGCCACCTTTATGCTAAGCGGCTGTCAAAACGGCAGTCTTGGAGCCAAGGACGGAAGTGTGTATGGCAAAGTTACCTATGGCACTAAAGACTATCCCTTGGCAAATGTTCTGATAAGAGTTCAGAATAGAGGCGGCAATGATGCGATTATAGCTTATGGAACCACAAAAGAAGATGGCACTTTCTATATTCCCAATCTGCAGCCAAGCACATGGGAGGTTTTTGTTGATGCTAAGGGTTATAATTTTGCAGATAACGGCGAACCTGCGAATATGGCACGAGTTGAAGAAGTTGTTCTTGAAAGTGGTTGCTCCGTTGCAGTTAAACCTATCAGACTGGTAAAAACTTCAAGCCTCTTGACCGGAACTTTGAGAGCGTATATCGTTGATGCTGCTACATCGGCTCCTATCAACGGTTTTACTGTAAGCCAGATAACACCTGCTGATCAGCAGAAAAATAAATATTTTGAAAGCGCTGAAGATTTCAGAACTGTAGGCTGGACAGGTCTTGAAGGCGGAAAACATCACTATAGAATAGATGCTCCCAGATATGTTCCTTTCTATACATCTGCAGCTCTTTCAGAAGAAAATGCGCATCTTGTAATTCCTGATACCGGGGCTGATGGAGGTCTTGAGATAAGTAATGTTCCACTCTATTTCGGTACTGTTTACTTGAAACCCATGAAGGCTCAACTTTCAGGTTTGATTAAAAATTTGCCTGGACATGTTGTTAAAGGTGTTGCCGATGGCTCTGCAAGCGCGGAAATTTGGGCTGAAGCAGGCGGACAACGTATAGTAGGCAGAGTCGCTCTCGGTGGCGATATTGTAAGCGGGGTGCTTTCATATACAGTTCCCGATATTCCCGTGACAGCCAGAAATATAAAGCTTACTGTCAGTCTCAAGGGGTATCCTCCTGTTGTTATAGCCGACTCTATTACTATACCTAGAACTGCTGATGGCGGCACACATAAGATAGAAGACTTCGACTTCTCAACAGTTACACCAATTACCGGCTATCTGGTTGTGGAAGTTGCTTCTACAAAGCCTGAAGACGATGATCCTGGCACTTTTCCTCCTGGCCATGTAGCTGAAGTTATAATCAATGGAAACTGGAAAGATGTCGGAACCTACAAGGTTGTTAGTGGCAACTACTATGGAACAGTCACTATTCCTGATATTATGACTGAATATCCTGTAAGTGTGCTTGTGACCAATAAAAACAAAGGTTATGTTTCCGGCAGAGAGGAGAATGTCATAATAGACCAGAGCGGCCATACTCTTACTAAACGTGTCAGGATAATGTTAAGCGAAAACTGATTTACTTCTAAAACAAAAAAGCCCCAATTGCCTTTGGGGCTTTTTTATGTTTCTGACAAGCGATTCTTTGGAGTCGCTTTTTCTTATTTAGAGCGTTTAGCGGGATGTTTGTAACCAGGCATTACTTTGTGTAAGTAAAGAGCTTGGTCACTGTCAGGATATCTTGTGGCTATAAGATCCAGATAGGCCATACATCTTTCTTTATTGCCGCGCGACTTTTCTATTTGAGCAAGGCGATAAATAGCATCATCAGCCATTTCGCTTTTCGGAAACTTTTTAACAAAGTCTAAAAACATTTGTTCTGACTTAACGTAGTCGTTTTTTTTGAAAACTTCATAAGCCTTAAAGTATACTTCGGAATCACTGTCAGGCAAAGGTTTTCCTAAGGTGCGACAAAGTTCGGTATATTCGTCTTGCGCAAAATAGGCTGCGTCAGAGTCAGGATAGTTTTCAAGCAAGAACTCATACCAGCTTAAAGCTGAGTTTGTATCATTGGTCATAGTTGCTATCTTGGCAATGTTATAGCAAGCATTGTCTGCCAGATCGCTATCAGGATAGTCTCTTATAAATTCCTTTAACAGCACTAATGCTTGTTTGGTTTCGCCCTTTTTGTAAGTGTTGATTGCAGTATCAAGCAGGGCTTTTTCTTCGGCTATGCCCATAAAATCCTCCTCTGTGCTCTATTTGTTTTGAAAATATTTGCTGAAAAACGTCTTTTTTAGATCCATAAAAGTGCCATCTAAGAGAGCTTCTCTTATGTCTCTGACTAGTTTAAGCATAAAATGAGTATTATGCAAGCTTGTCAATCTTTGTCCAAGTATTTCTTTTGCTTTGAAAAGGTGTCTTATATAACCTCTGGAATGCTTTTGACAAGCATAGCAGTCACATGTTTCGTCTATAGGAAGATCTGACTTCATCCATTGAGCGTTTAATAAATTTATTCTGCCTTCAGGGGTAAATGCCGAGCCATGTCTGGCTATTCTCGTAGGATGGACACAGTCGAACATGTCTATGCCTCTTTCAATACCGTAGAACAGATCCTCGGGAGTTCCTACTCCCATTAAATAACGAGGCATATTCTCAGGCATATGCGGCATAAGTCCGTCAAGAATTTCCAGCATGAGTTCCTTCGGTTCGCCTACAGAAAGACCTCCTATTGCAAGACCTTCAAAGCCTATTTCTGCTGTTCTCTCCAAGGATTCAAGGCGCATTGGCAAGTAGGTGGAGCCTTGAATAATGCCGAATAAGGCTTGTCCTTTTTCCATAGGCTTATGGGCTTCTCTGCAACGTTTTGCCCACTTTACGGTTCTTTCCAGTGCTTCTCTTGCACCTTTTTCGCTGATAGGGTAGGGCGAGCATTCATCAAAAACCATCATAATGTCGGAACCGATGGAGTTTTGAATAGCTATAGAGTCTTCGGGCGTGAGTCTTATATGTTTTCCGTCTATGTGCGAATTGAAATCTACTCCGTCATCGTCTATTCGGTTCAGCTTAGCAAGAGAGAAAACCTGAAAGCCGCCTGAGTCTGTCAGTATAGGTCTGTCCCAGTTTATGAACCTATGAAGGCCTCCGAAATGCTCAAGCACTTCTGTTCCGGGTCTAAGCATCAGGTGATAGGTGTTTCCTAATATTATTTCGGCTCCGCTGGTTTTAAGCTCTTCCTGAGTCAGTGTTTTTACTGTGCCTTGTGTGCCAACCGGCATAAAAATAGGGGTGTGAATTTTGCCCCGCCTTGTTTCCAAAATACCTGCTCTGCCAAGGCACTCTGTTGATTTCTTGATTATTGTAAAGTTAAAAGCTGTCATATCAATAACATTGAGTCTCCAAAACTGAAAAATCTATATTTTAAAGCTACGGCTTCATTGTAAAGCCGCAAAATATTTTCTCTTCCTGCAAAGGCTGAAACCAAAACAATTAAAGTAGAGGCTGGCAAGTGAAAGTTGGTTATCATATGATCTGCAGCCTTGAACATATAGCCAGGCTTTATGAAACAGTCAGTTGTCTGCCAACCTGTTTTTAGAGTTCCATCTTCTTGAATAGCTGATTCCAAGGTTCTAATGGTAGTAGTGCCGCAAGCCCAGATTTTTTTGCCGGCATCTTTGGTTTCTTTAAAAAGTCTTGCGGTTTCCTCTGTAATACAAAAACATTCTTCGTGCATTTTATGATTTTCAAGATCTTCTGTTTCTATGGGTTTAAAAGTTCCCATTCCAACATGTAAAACTATATCAGCTTTTTTTACTCCCTTCGCTTCCAAGGCATTGAAAACACTTTGATCGAAATGCAGACCTGCAGTGGGAGCGGCAACTGAACCGTATTCTTTTCGATAAATTGTCTGGTATCTTTCGGGCTCGCTTTCGCGTGACGTGATATAGGGAGGGAGAGGCATTTCGCCATATTTTGTGAATACCTCCAAGCTGTTAGCTCCATCAGCTAATTCAAAAATCCTGAGTCCGTCATCTTTAATGCTTTCCACTTTAGCTTGAAATCCGCCTGGAAGTTTATGGATTCTGCCAGGCTTGAATTTTTTTCCGGGCTTTACTATGGCTTCAAATTTAGAAACATTTATGGATTTTATAAAAAATATTTCATTTTTGAGAGGCTCACCGTTATCGTCTACAGTATGAAGTCTTGCAGGAATAACCCCGGAAGAGTTTAAAATAAGGAGATCGCCAGGTTCAAAGTATTCAGGTATGTCTCTGAAAAAGCGATGTTCTGTTTTGGAAGTTTGACGGTTATAGATTAACAGTCTTGAGTCGGAACGTTTGATAGCTGGAGTCTGTGCTATAAGTTCCCTCGGCAATTCAAATAAAAAATCACTGGTTTTCATGGCACTGTTAGCATTTCTAAGAGTTTGTTTATATATTTAAGGGTTTGTGGTTTCAATCTTTGTGACAGAAGTTTTTGCTGTGTCCGGTGAAGATATTATTTCAGCCGAGTTTATTAAAGGTTTGGTTCCAGTTGATAAAGCTTTACCCGTTTTATCAGTTATTGAATCGGAAGTTCCGCTGCTGTTGCTGCTGGAAGTTTGGGAATTGGTTTGGTCGGCTTGAAGTTTTTCGTTAGTGCTCGACTCTTTAGAGGTTTCGTCTTCTTGGTAGATAGCTGAGTCTTGAGGCAAAGCTCTTTTTTTAGCTGATTTTGAGAGTGGGAGTGTGGATGAAGCAGAATTTTCAGCAGCCGGTTCTTCTTTGTTTGAGTCAATTTCTTTATTGTCTGTTGTTGATTTTGGAAACTGAGCAGGAAATTCTGCAGAGGAGCTTGGCAAATCTGCTGAAGCTTCAAATACGGAATGGCTGAAAAGCTGACCTGCTAGTTTTCTGCTTTCAATGGCAGAGGGAATAAAATAACTGATTTTATCGATATAACGGGCTGTTCCCGGCAAAGATTTTGAAACAAATGTTGGAACCTTATAGTCGAAGGCTTTTGCTATTGCTAGAAGTTCAGCTATAGTGAAGTCAGTGCGTATATAGCTGTAGGCTTCTTTAATAATAGAAGGTAAATTGATTAGGTTCTTAGGAGAAATAAATTGCTTTACTAGAGCCTGCATGAAATGTTGTTGGCGTTTAATTCTGCCTAAGTCTGCCATTGCGTCAGCTCTGAATCTTACATAATGCAAAGACTGTTCTCCATCCAGAATCTGTTTTCCCTTTTTAATATGTATATGCAAATTTCCAGCATTGTCGTCGTAATCCATATCTTTTTCGACATCTATCTCTACACCGCCTATACGGTCTATGATCTTTTGGAAAGCTTTATAATCAACTCTGATATGTCTTGAAATTTTTATATCCAGAAAGTCTTCTAGCAGCTTTATTAATCCATCTGTGCCATATCGCGGAATCATTTCGTTGATTTTTCTGCTTTTGTCTGTAATAACACGAGTATCACGCGGTATGGAAAGCATTACAACGCGACTCTTTGACGGAGCCAAGCCCAATAGAAAAAGACTGTCTGAACGGCTGCTGCCTTCAACGTTGTCCATGCCGGCGACCAGAATATTGATATCCATTAGAAACTTCGCATCTTCAGATTTTGAGGTTTCTTCTTCTGTTTGAAGGTTATTTGAATCGGCTGACTTTTTTGCTGTTTCTGAACTTTCTTCAATTTCCTGTTTAGGAAATATGCTTTCTGTAGCATAAACGCTTCTGACTGTAGCTATTTGGTGTTTGAAGGCTGATAAAAAGAAAATAGCTATAGAAACTAAAAAAATCAGATGCATAAACAGGTTTTTATAATTGATGTTTTTTTTCTGTTTGATTTGCTGCGGAGCTTCTGGGTTATCAAGTGTCTTTTGCTCCAAAATCTTGTCAGTTTGCTTTTCTTGTTCTGTCTTTGTCATAACATCTGCTCTTTTCAGTGACCCCTTTTTATTTTCAGTACGGCTATATAACGTTCTTCAAAAGGCATTGCGGCCTGTCTGATTTTATCTCTGGAGTCTATGGCTCTTGAAGGCTCTAGGGCGTCAGCTGAAGCTAATATTTTTGTCATAATGTTTGATGATTCGTCAGGAAAGGTGTGATCTCTGACAGCTTCAAACACATGGGTATCAAGATGTGGAATGTTGAGGCGGAGCCAACCTGCGGCGGCAGGGCCGTGGGCTAACATAGGATTTCTCAAAAAGAGCTCAGTAAGCTGAAAGTCTGCTGTCTTTGCATATTGAAAAATCTTATCTTTGGATGATGTTCTGAACATGTCGTGCGAAAGACCTGCCATAATAGCTTTCTGAATCGATGTGCCATTTTCTGCCGCATAATGAGCTGCTAATTTTGCTACATTTAAAATGTGGGTTATAAGGCCTTCGTCCAACCTTGAGATTTCTTCTGAGATTTTTTGTATAGCATCGATGTAAAGGGGCTCTGCTTTCACATCATATTTTGCTAATATTTCTAGAGATTTCTTTTGTAAGTTGTCCGGAGTCATTTCTAGAAAAATTCCCTGTATTCAAATAGCATATTGGCTATGTCGATTGTGTCTTCAGGTTCAGCTTCTATGAGTGCTAGATCCTCAATAAAGCCCATTTGTTTGAGTTTGCTTTTAAAACGCAAAATAGCGTCAGGGTTTGTGAAGTCTGTCATATAAACAAGCCGCGTAATATCCGCACCCGTGACAAGCCAAGTGCCATCTTCTTGTTTTTCTATCTTATAGGGCGGTATAAACTCGTAGAGTTTCTCTTCTTTGTTGGCCTTGTCTTGAGGTATATACTTCAATTGAGCGGCCAGCTGAGCCAAATACTTAAGCAAAGGAATAGTTCCTTCGCCTGTAGCAGCGGATATTGGGAAGACTTTTAAACCGCGTTTTTCGGCTTCCTCTTTAAAAGCTTCATAGTTTTCTTTGGATTCCGGCAAATCCATTTTATTAGCTGCTATTACGGCTGTTTTTTGAGCCAAGTCGTGCGAAAATTTGTCCAATTCTTTGCTTACAGTGTCATAGTTCTTTAAAGGCTCTTCCGGATCTATGTCAGACATACTTACTACATGCAGGACAGCTTTGGTTCGCTCAATATGCTTTAAAAAACGGGTGCCTAGACCTACGCCCTCGTGAGCTCCTTCAATCAAGCCTGGAATATCGGCGATACAAAAAGAAGGGGCACCTTCGGGTTTTACTATTCCAAGTATCGGATTCAGAGTTGTAAAAGGATAGTCCGCAACCTTTGGTTTGGCATTTGTGACAGCCCGTAAAAACGTTGACTTGCCAGCATTAGGCAGTCCTGCCAGACCTATATCTGCAAGCAGTTTCAGTTCTAGTTTAAGAGTGATTGAATCGCCAGGTTCGCCTTTTTCGGCAACCCTTGGAGCACGCATCACGCTGGAGGAAAAACTGGCATTGCCGCGTCCGCCTTTGCCGCCTTTAACTATCAGCTGTTTGTGTCCGTTGTGATCAAGGTCGTAAAGCAGTTCGTTTGTATCAGCGTCATAGACAAGGGTACCCGTAGGCACTTTAAGTATAAAGTCTTCGCCAAGAGCTCCCGTCATGTCCTTGGAGCCGCCATTTGTGCCATTGCCGGCTCTATAGGTGCGTTTAAAACTCAGATCATACAATGTTGTCAGATCGTCTGTAGCTTCAAGGTAAAAGTCGCCGCCGTCTCCTCCCGAGCCGCCTGATGGGCCGCCCATAGGGACATATTTTTCGCGTCTGAAGGAGACCATTCCGTCTCCGCCTTTGCCAGAAACTGCTGTTATAATAAGTTCATCAATAAATTTCATGGCAGTATTCTAACATAAATATTGTACCGCTTCACCTAGGAATTTTAAGCGAAGCTTAAAATTCAGTGGACAGTGGGCAGTAGAGGGTGGACAGTGGAATTGTTTAGCAACTCAATACTTCAGCTAAGGAGTTAGGTTTTGTGTCTTTTATTCTTACATTCCACACTATACATTTTATATTACGGTAACAGAACTCGCCACGCACCACTCACCACGGTTAGATCTTATAAGCGGATATTGTCTTGTGAATTTTGAAAGGCTGACAGGAAAGTTTTAGAGAAAACAAAGCACTAGTTGTTCCTTGACAAGAAGCAGGTTAGAGTATATTCTGTTCGAGGCTTGTTAAAAAAATCACTAAAACAGGGAAGCCGCTGCAAATAGGAGAATTAAATGAAAGTTCCACTTCTTGACCTTACCCTCCAATACGAACAGCTTAAAGACGAGATAATGCCAAAGATTATCGAAATCTGTGAAACACAGCAGTTTATAATGGGTCCCAATGTGGAAAAGATGGAAAAGGACTTGGCGCAATTTATTAAAGCTGATTATGCCGTAGCTTGCTCATCAGGAACCACTGCTCTTCATCTTGCCGGCTTTGCAGTGCCTCATCCGGAGGAGCCTAAAATTTTGACGACTCCTTACAGCTTTTTTGCTACGGGCGGAGCCATGTGGCATATCAGTAAAAAAATATACTTTGTTGACATAGAGCCTGACACTTATAACATGGATGTCTCCAAAATGGCTGAACTTGTAGACAAGCACGATATAGATATCATAGTTCCTGTTCACCTTTTCGGACAGTGTGCTGATATGGATCCTATAATGGATATTGCCAAGAACAACAAGCGCGGTAAAAACATTCAAGTAATTGAAGACGCGGCTCAGGCTATAGGTTCTCTCTATAAAGGCAGACCAGCAGGCTCTCTTGGAGATGTCGCATGCTTCAGCTTTTTCCCCAGCAAAAACTTGGGAGCGTTTGGAGATGGCGGTCTTGTAAGCACTTCAAATACTGAAATTTATGAAAAAACAAGAAAACTGCGAGTTCACGGAACCAGCAAAGACAGATATCTCCATGAAGTAACTGGCTTCAATGCCCGCTTAGATGCTATTCAGGCAGCAGTTATATCGGCAAAACTGCCGCATCTGCCCAAATGGACAGAACAACGCAGGAAAAATGCGGCTCTCTATGATGAATTGTTTGACGGCAATCCAAATGTAGTTACACCTGTTATCAGAGACTATAACTACAGTATTTACAACCAATATGTGATAAGAGTCGGTGAAAAACGCGACGAGCTCCAAAAGTATCTCCAAGAAAAAGATATAGGAACAGCAGTCTATTATCCTATACCTATACACTTGCAGCCCGCTTTTGAATACTTGGGTCTTAAAGAAGGCTCTTTCCCTGTTGCTGAAAAAGCGGCAAAAGAAACATTGGCTTTGCCTATATTCCCTGACCTGACAGAAGAGCAGATCAGGTATGTTGCCAAAGCGGTTAATGAATTTACTGCAAAAAAATAGGTCTTTAAGAGTCCTAATAAATCAGAAGTTTTTTGCCGAATCATTCAGTTGAAATAATATAATATGGTGGCTCTATGGTTCGGCAAAATTTATTTTCAGGTCTATTGACAGGCCTTAAACGACATTTTTTGGGCACGATTTTTGTGACCCTTTCTGTGCTTTTGATTTTTATTTGGCTGGATAGACGAGAACCGGCTACTTATACTGTCACATCAGCTCTCCAGGTTTTTACTTCTATATCAGAAAACTTTGAAGATGTAGCAGAAGAAATGTTTCTCTGTATTACTTCCGATAAAGCTTTGGAACGTATTTCCAAAAATACTGATATGCCTTTGGAAGAATTAAAAAAGCCGGAAAGCATCTCACTCAAAGCTACGGGAATGAATCATGTGACTTTATCTGTTTCTTCTGTGAACCCTGATAAATTGCAGGCTTTGAGTAATAATTTGATTCAAGAACTCAGCGAGAATTTTCTTACTCAGGCTTCAGATGCTTCCGAGTTTAAAAAGGGTTCTTTGAAAGAGCGTCTAGACTCGGTGCAGGCAGAAATAGATAAACTAGAAAAACAAAAAAAAGCTCTTTGCGCTTCTTTGCCGCAAACTGCATCTGAACGTGAGTTACAGAAAGATGAAAAGGCTCTTGGGCATAAAGAAGAATTGATTTCCGAAATGGAAAAACGTTTGGTTACAATGCCAAAAACAGTGTTTTACGATGCAAGAGAGCGAATGCCTGAATATCAGAGATACTATTCTGAGTTACTCTCAGAAAAGAGCCATTTGACAAGACTCTATGAGAGGTATATGGAGAAACATCCTAGAGTCATAGGTTCAAAAGAGAAAATCCGCGACTTGGAAGATAAATTGTCTTCTTCTGAGATCCTTGTCAGAAAAGAGAAAAAAAATGCTGAATATAGCGACCTCTTGCAACTTATAGCAAAAGAAAAAGAAGAGGCTGCGCAAATGAATAAAAGGTATGAAGCAGCATTTAACAACTTTTCAATGACAGAAGCCAGGAAACAGGAGATTATTCAGAGCTTTTCACTTCAAATAGACTCTTTAAAGGGTATTTACCGCGATTTGTATGATGAATGGCAGAGAACTTCTTTGGAGAAATCCTCTGCTTCTGGAAAAATTAAAATAGCTCAAAAACCTTCTATGCCTAAAATGAATGGCTTAAGCCGTCAAGAACGTTTTTGGCTCTCTGTTTTAGCAGGTCTTTTGCTTTCCGCTTTTTTATTCTATGCTCCTCCGGAAGTAGAGTATCAGGGTTTTTCAGAAGATTTTGCGGAAAATTTAGCAACAGCTGTAGCCAAGTCTGTCACACAAACTCTTGTTATAGCTGCGGAAAACAGTCTATTGCCTAACCTTTCAGGGGCTCCTGTCAGAGATTCAGGCTATTTAAGAATGATCCCCGAAGAAACAAAATATGGCAAAAGATACAGAGCGCAAAGCGGCGGTGCTGACATAAGGCTGATTCCGCTTGCAGGCGGAAGCTCAAAATTTGAGGATGAATACAACCGCCTTGCTCATGCGTTACGTGTTTATATGTCAGATCATATGGGAAGGGTTCTTCTCTTTTCAGCTAAAGAGCGAAAATCAGGAGTCTCAGCTGTAGTAGCTAATCTGGGAGTTTTGCTTGCGGGAGCAGGTTATTCTGTATGTATGATAGATGCAAACTTGGAAAACCCGGCTCTTCATGAAATTTTTGCAGTTGAAAACTCCTCTGGACTTTCCGAGGTTATAAAAGGCGAGGCTCTTTTATCTCAAAGCATTAAAAAGACACTCTTCGGAAACCTTAAGCTTTTGCCGGCTGGCAACTATGCTAATATAGGAGCGGTCAAACCGCTCATAGAACAAGAAATTCTCAAGATTATAGGCAAAGCCAAAGATTCTTGTGAAGTTGTTCTTGTAGATTTGCCGCCTTGCAAAGAAAAATTGACTGATTCGGAAATAGCTTTGGCCAAGTCGGGTTCTTTGCTTCTTGTTGTTTCTCCTGAAGCTTCAGAAGAAGGCTTGGGCACTTTCGAAAAGGTCTGTGAAGCGAATAATATAAAACTTTTCGGCTTTGTTAAAGGCAAATTCTGACACAGCACTAGTTACCAGCGGTAGACTTTGAAACAGGCTGTTAATGCTGCTAATGCTATACTAACACCAATCCGGTATTTGACGTTGTTTTTGGTGGCTTCAGAAGTGTTTTCCATTTGTATGGTTCTATGCTTGTAAGCCCCTGTTTTATAAAGGGCATAGAGCACTCCTAGGCTTTTGGTTCCATAATTCATGTATATTACTATTATTGCCTGAATAAAACCGTAAGCCATAGAAAAGAGCCATACTGTAAAAATATGCATAGGAGAACCGCTTATAGCGCCTATGGCTCCTAAAAGCTTTACATCTCCGAAACCTACTGCTCCTATAGCCGCGAAGGGAAAATAGAATAGGATTCCTAGTAGACAGGCTAAAGTGCTCCAACCCATTGCTGCAAAGCTGCGATGCAAAAGAAGGTTGTAGAGTATTCCTGTGAGCATGGCAGGAAAGGTCAGCTTGTTGGGTATTTTGCCTGTTCTTAAGTCAAAGAACATGGCCACAAAGGCAACAATGGCAGCAAGTGCAAATTTGAATTGAGTTTCGTCCATGATTGCGATTATAGCATAAAGAGCTTAAAAACTAAAAATAAAAACCGCGGCGATAGTCTTGATACCGCCGCGGTCTTTGTCTAACTATTGTTTTTATATCAGACTTTTAAGTTTATTTGCTGCTTAGGGCAACTGCCAGTTTCAGCAAATGAGTTTTAAATAATTCTGCTATTAAGTGTTTGTTTTAATCCAAAACGAAGGCTGAGTGGTAGCAGCCGCCGCCGTTCCAGTAACCGTCAAAGTTACTGTAGGTTCTGTGCTGTTCGCCTCTCTTGGCAGGGTCGTTTATTATAAAGCCTTTGTCATCGTAACCGATAACAACCAGATAGTGGTTTGTGACGTTTGCTATAACAGGCTTTCCTGCGTCTATCTGTTTCTTTATCCAATCCAAGGAACAGCTGTAATGGAATCTGCCGCTGAATCCCTGAGCTTTGGCGCCGTTTACCATGCCTTGGTGATTGGTGCCTGCATTTCCTGTGGTGCCGCATTGATTCCAGAGAGTAGAAGCCATTGCGAAGGCTTCGTTTGTGCCCACGCCTTTTTTATGAGCAAGAAGCATAGCCATAGAGGTCGGGCCGCAAGCAGACCAAGGTACGGGACATTTGACATCGCCTTGGCATATAAGAGGAACTGATATTTTCTTTTGAGAGCCGTTGCTTACGACAGGTGCAGGGTTTGAAGGACTTGCAGGAGGTTGTTTTGGAGGCTTTTTCGAATCTTCTTGTGATATCTTGACACCTTCTTCTATAGGTAAAGCTCCGCCGTTTTTGGTGTCGCCGGGATAGTCAGGAGCTACGCCTGAAGCTGCTCTGTCGGGTATGGAAACATAGTTCCTGTGCATGTAGCCTTGAGTTCCGTTAATATCTACAAGATAGAACTCTCCGCTAACGCCTCTTACTTCAATTGCTGTTCCTTCAGGATAAAGACCTAAAACTTCGCCCCAAGGCCAAGCTCTCAGTCTAAGCGAGGAACCGCCCAATGCCTGAAGAGTGCCCTTGAGAGGGAAGCCGTCAGATACTACCTGAGCTGCTTCCGCGACTGCTATATCAAGTATATAGTCGTCTTTTGCTTTGGCAAGATCTTCAGTGGAAACCTTGATATCTGGAGAAAGCGGGTTTTTTGCTTCATCATCCTTCTTCTCGTCGGCAAAAAGACCGAAAGGAGAAAGAAAAATAGCAACTGCAAGGAGCAAAATCAAAAAGCAGTTTTTATTTCTTTGGAACATATTAACTTCCCTCTATATGTTTAATTTTACGCTTAACAAATAAGACTTAGAAAGTTGATAGAAACTCTCTTTAAAAGATACTTTCTAGCTCATAATACCTTATTAAATAGAGAAAGTTTTAAATAATAAAGGAAAATTTATAAAATAAAAACCGCAACGGTAAAACAAATCCGTCGCGGTTTTTACTAAAAGACAATTTATTAATCTAAAACCATAGCTGTGTGCTTGCCGCCAGAGCTGTTCCAATAGGCAGAAAAGTCGTTGTAACTCATCTGGCGTTCGCCACGCCAAGCAGGGTCGTTGATTATTACACCCTTAGAATTATAACCTATTACTACCAGATAATGTCCTTTAACATGAGCTAAAACAGGTTTGCCGGCATCTATTTGCTTTTTCAGCCAATCAATAGAGAGACTGTAATAGAACTTTCCGCTGTAGCCTTGAGCTTTGGCTCCTTTAATAAGGCCTTGGTGTCCAGTTCCTGAGCTGGCTGTTGAGCCGCATTGTTTCCAAAGTTGTGAGGCCATTGAGTAGGCTTCTTTTGTGCCCACGCCTTTTTTGTGAGCAAGAAGCATCGCCAAAGAGGTGGGGCCGCAGGCTGAACCTGGAGCGGGGCAGCTGACTTTCATTTGTGAAATAAGCGGAACAGAGATTTTTTTCTGTGAACCGTTGCTTACAACAGGGGCCGGATTGGAAGGACTTGGAGCGGGTTTTTTCGGAGGTTTTTTCGAGTCTTCTTGAGATCTCTTGACTCCTTCTTCTATAGGCAAAGCTCCGCCGCTTTTTGTGTCTCCTGGATAATCAGGAGCTACGCCTGAAGCTGCTCTGTCAGGAATAGAAACATAGTTTCTGTGCATGTAGCCTTGAGTTCCGTTAATATCCACAAGATAAAACTCGCCGCTCACGCCTCTTACTTCAATTTTGGTTCCTTCAGGATAGAGACCTAAGACTTCGCCCCAAGGCCAAGCTCTCAGTCTGAGTGAGGAGGCGCTCAAAGCTTGCAGAGTGCCTTTAACGGGGAAACCGTCAGATACTACTTGAGCAGCTTCTGCGACTGCTATATCAAGTATATAATCATCTTTTGCCTTGGCAAGATCTTCTGTTGAAACCTTGACATCTGGGGCAAACGGGTTTTTCGCTTCGTCATCTTTTTTCTCGTCGGCAAAAAGACCGAATGGTGAAGACAATAAAAAAACAGCAAGGAGTAAAATCAAAAACCTGGTCTTATTGTTTTTAAACATATCTATTTTCCTTTTGTATGTTTTTTGACAAATTGTAAAATTAACCGGCTGATTTAACTGACTGTTCCAGAGCCAGCTTGGTTATAATTATTCCATCTTCTCTTCTCATATCTAAGGTCATATGATAGAGGCTGCCGTCATCAGAAAATCTTAGTGTGTGTGTCATGGTTGGCAGAGAAATGTAAGGAATGGGAATCACTGCTTGAGTTTGGCCGTTTTTGACTGTGTAAATAGATATTTCAGTGTCCAGTTCGCCAGCTGTGGTTGTGACTGCAAACAAATAACGATCTTTTGTTTTATCGTAGCCTATAAAGTCTATGCCTGAGACATATCTGTTTTTGTCTTGGGGCAGGGGAGCTTTCCAAATAAAAGCTCCTGATTCGGTGTAAACAGAAGTGTCGCCTTGGGTGCCGTCAGCGTTGAGAGGGATCGTCATCTTGATTCTCTCTGCGTTTTTGCCGCTTTCAAGCTCTAAGTCTGGAGCTATCTGTACAACTCTTTTGCCTCTTACGTTGAAATTTTGTCCGGCTGAGTCGCGTACAGTTATTGTGTTGTTGCGCATAGTCATTCTCATAGGGTGCTGGCTGTGAACTCCTTCTTTTGTGTCCATAGGTATCACGCCATATCTTGTGGGATCTTTAATTGAGAGGACAAAAATTGCTGGATAGGCATAACCGCAAAGCATTATATGTTTTCCGTCAGAGACTATGTCGGAGAAAGCGTCTGTCATGTCTTTGTCACGGTATGTGGGCAGTGGGATTTCTATGGATTCATAATCGCTGGTTATGACAATTATTCGTCCGTCTCGGCTGAGAAGATAAAAAGAGCCGTCTTTTCCTGCAAAAGCTGATTTGTAGTCGCCTTGAATATAAACCGAGTTCCTTAGTTGAGCCTGACCTGTTGCCATGACTGATAAAAACAAAAATAGAACTGCGGTTAAGTATAGATTCTTATACATCTTCTGAGAACTCCTGTGTAATAGCTGGTTCTTCCAGAACCGGAGAGAAGGCAAAATGCATTTCCTCTCGTAACCATGATACCGGATTAGAGGCATAAAGTTTAATTTAACTTTAAAAAAATAATTCTATTTTATAGGTTTTTTTTATCGCTTTATAATTATGTGTGAAAAGAACTGATTCAAAGAAAAGTGTTGTAGGAAACTTTTGAAACTCTTAAACCTTTTTAAATAGAGTGCAGACACTTTTTATTGTACAAAGTGCATTTTAAAAAAGTTGCCGGACGGGGTACACTGTGTTATTATTCGTTATTCTCTAAAGTGTTAGGAGGCTCAGTAAGCCGTGAACAAAAAGGTGATTTTTATAGCTCTGGTGCTTTCGGGCTTTATGTCATTGATACTCTACAAAAGCTTAGATAAAGACCCTGCACCCCAAACGGCGCTGCCGCAAATACCAACGGCACCGGCAGAGAAAAAGATACCGGTTGTCAAGTACATAGGTGATCGGAATTTGCCGGCTTTCACCTTCCTTGATGAGGAAAGTATAAGCAAGAAGTTTGTTATAGAACAGGTTCCTGAATCAGCTCTCGGGAAAAACGATGAAGAAAGAAGCAGATTCGTTGGTTCTTTCGAAGAAATGAAAGACAGATATCTTGCTGTTACCGTAGTTCCTGGAGACAGACTTACAAGAGAGCGTCTTAGCGAACCCAATGTCATACCTAACCTTGCCAGCGCAATACGCCCTGGAATGAGAGCTGTTTCAATAATGGTCTCGCAGTCAAGCTCGGTTGGCGGTTTTGTTCAGCAAGGCGACTATGTTGACGTTGTTGCTACTCTCAGACCTGCCGGCGAAGAAACCATAACTAAGATTCTTCTCCAAAATATAAAAATATTGGCGGTAGGCGGTTCTTATGTAAGAGACCCGAATGTTGCTACTTTTGCTCCTGCAATTGCAGCGGCTAAAATGAATATAGTAACATTGGAAGTCACTCCTTCAGATCTTGAAAAGCTGCTTTTCATTGAATCCGGAGCAGACTTCAGGCTTATTCTGAAAAACCCGAAAGAAGCAAAAGATACTCTTGGTTCACCCATAATGACTCCTGGCGCTAATCAAAGACGTGTTCTTGCCGACCTTGGATATAGAAAAGACCCGGTCTCAGGCACCTTTACCGCGCCTGAAGATATCGAGGCGCAGCAAGCGCAGACAACTGTTCAAACGCCTGGCCTTGAAGAAAAAATGCGTATGCAACGCGAATATGACGATGGCAAAGTTGAAATAGTCTTTGGCAGTGCCAGACGCAGACAAATATACAAATACGGCGGTCCCGGAGCTGAAAAGTTCAAAAATCTGCCTGACAAGGCTGGAACAGACGAAGTGTTCGGCGGTTATGGCTCGCTTCCGGAAGCATCATATATTGATATGCCGAGATAAGTGACAGGAGA
>JGI24710J26742_10000186_pt1 | contig 57039 bp, 51 predicted proteins | sample BioPla2DNA2_FD_26742 | JGI IMG/M metagenome (IMG submission 26742) | reverse complement strand
TTTTTATTTACATTAATAAATATTAATGATATATTTTAGTTATACAATTAATAAAAAACAAATAAAAATATTATAGTATCTATTGATTACTATTTATTATTAGTGTTTTTTATTAATTTAAAGTAGATTAAGAAAATGAAAAAAATTATCAAATTAATACTTATTGTTTCTTTTATATTTGCAACATTAATAGGTTGTGATAAAAAAGAAGTAAGTCTTGATCCAATTTCTGAAACACAGCTAGATGAGTATTTAGCAGGAAGAGACCCTTTCATAGAAGAAAACGACATTGAGGGCTATTACAATTTAATTTCAAGAATTTGTGATAAAAAAACTGATGAAATAGTAGTTACATTTGAAGGTAGTTCTCTATTGATAGAGTACACTGCAAAATATCAGGTGAAATTATATGCTGTCGATCATGGTTGGAAAATAGAAAGTTTCGACATTTTAGAGAGTAATCAAAAAGCTAAAGAAATTACTCCTAGTATGTTGAAAAATCTGATTGAAGGTGTTGATAAAAATGTAACAGAAGGAATGAAAGGTTCATACTCAGTTGTATCGCAAGTAGTTGAAGATGGTGTAATTAAGTTTACATTAAGGTTTAACTCAAATGATGGAACCTATAGTGCTGAATATGAAGGTGAAGCTATTATAGAAGATGGTGAGCTTAAATTACAAAAAGTAGTAATCAATACAATATCTGATGATTCAAAAAATGGAGAAGGAGAAACATTATTAAGCAATAATTATGATCCAAATAAAAAAGCTGCAGATTATGGTTATAAAGCTCCAGCTAAACCACAAATTGATAGTGAAACGGTTAAAAATTTGGTTGAAGAGAATAAACCTGGTTTTAATGTAACAAAAGTTAAATATAAATCACAGACTGGTCCTATTCTTTTATATGAAATAACTCTTGAAAAACGTCACAAATATGTTAAAGATGTTGAAGAATGGCAATTTGGAGTATCTTTTATAGCTATGAAATATAATATTGTAGGTTCAGAAAAAATCAGTGCTACTACAAATTCAAATTTTGAAGGTGTTTATGTAAATAAAGCTAATGGAAGTTATATTATAATGCATGAAAATTGGAAAATTGAATTACATGAATTCTATATTGCTGGTGGACAGTTAAAAGAAATTGTTTTAAATGAGTATCACAGTATTTCTAGCAGTAAAATGACTTGGAAAAACAGAAAGAAAATTTTTAAAAATGTTTGGACAGATGGAGCAGAACCTGAAAGTTTTGCTGTAAATATCTTATCAATAAATGAATTACAATTGAATGCAAATATACTATCATCTAAATCAGGAGATGTTTTTGTAAAAGTTGAAGATTAATGAATAAAAAGAATCTATTTATTTGATAGATTCTTTTTCTTTTGGTTTAAATATTTGTACTTTATTATAGTTTCTTAACATTAATTGAAAATTTTCTCGACATTTGTATGTTTTATATAGATTTTCTAGTATTTTTTTAATATTTTCGCGTTCTGTGTTACCATCGTTACTGCATTTTGAATCTACAATTGGAATTTGTAAATCCCTGATAGTTTTTGAGATATCATTTTCATAAGCATAGATAAGAGGTCTAATTAGATTAATATCCATTCTTGATAAATACATATTTGGCAAAAATGTAGCTAATCTACCACCATGAATCATATTCATAAATAATGTTTCTACAGCGTCATCAGAATGATGTCCAAAAGCTAATTTATTACAACCATATTTTTTAGCAGCTTCAATAATTGCTCCTTTTCTAAGTTTTGAGCATAATGAACATTCAAATTTTCCTTCTTTTGTTAAATGAAGTTCCAAAATTTCTTTTATTTGAGTAGGATATATGATAATTTCTAAATTAAATTGTTTAAAATAATCAATTAATTCATCAATGCTATTATCTCCAAATCCTAAATCACAATAAATAGGAATTAATTGATATTTCTTTTGTGAAAATCTTTGGTATAAATATAAACAGTACAAAAGAATAGATGAGTCTTTACCACCTGAAACACCTACACAGATTTTATCTCCATCATTTATTAAATCATAATCATTATCAGCTTTTCTAAGACAGCCCAAAACTTTTTTAATATTACTCATGATTTCACCATAAACATTATATCTCATTTTTTAGTAAAATATGCTATTATTTAGGGGGAATTTTTATGAATGGAATTATTTTAGTCAATAAACCAATAGGTATTACATCACATGATTTAGTTGTAAAAGTAAGAAAGGCATTAAATCAAAAAAGAATAGGGCATACTGGAACTTTAGATCCAATTGCTGATGGTTTAATGATTTTAACCATTGGTAAAACTACAAAAATACTTCCTTATATTGCTGATGTTTATAAAGAATATGTTTGTGAAATGAAGTTTGGGCAAAGAACTGATACTTTGGATATTACTGGAACTGTTTTAGAGGAAAAAGAAGTAAAATTTATTTCAAAAGAAGAGTTAATTAAGATTTTAAATTCTTTTTTAGGAAAATCTTTGCAAAAACCACCAATGTATTCCGCTAAAAAAATTGATGGTCAGCCATTATATAAATTAGCTAGAAAAAATATTGAAATAGAACGTGAAAGTTGTGAAATTGAAATTAAGGAAATAGAATTATTAGGTTATTTTAATAATACGCTAAAATTTAGAGTTGTATGTTCAACAGGCACTTATGTTAGAGTATTAGTACAAGATATAGCAAATAAAATTGGAAATTTTGCAGTAATGACTAAACTAACAAGAACTAAAATTGATAAATTTAAGCTAGAAAATGCCTTTACATTGCAACAAATAAAAGAGGGGAATTTTACTTTAATTTCTTCCTATGAAGTTTTATCAAGTTATAGGTATATTGAATTACAAGATTTAACAAAAATATATCAAGGTAAAAAAATGAATTTTGATTTTTGTAATGATGAAATAGTTATGATTACTAAAAATAATGAAGTAATAGCGGCATATCAAAGAAATGATGAAGATGGTTTATACTATTGTAAAAGAGGTTTATGGTGATGAAAAAAGTAGCATGTATTGGCAATTTCGATGGTGTCCATCAAGGACACCAATTATTAATTGAAAGAGTAGTGGAATTAGCTAATAATAAGTTTATTCCTACTGTTATTACTTTTAATCCTGATCCTGAAATCATTTTTTCAAATAAAGAAAAAAAGTTTTTAACAACTTTAAAACAAAAAAAAGATTATATGTATATGTTTGGAATAAAAGAGATTATTATTATACCTTTTACTAAAGAAGTTAGTTATATAAGTAAGGAAAAGTTTCTAGAAGAAGTTTTAAATAGATTAGATTTGGATACCTTAGTTTGTGGTAGAGACTTTACTTTCGGTCATAAAGGTGAGGGAAATTCAGATTATTTAACAAAATCAAAGAAAAAGAATTTTAAAGTTGAAATTATGGAGCATATATTATTTAAAGATGAAAAAATTAGTTCAACATTAATTAGTAATCTAATTAGTGAAGGAAATTTAGATTTAGCAAAAAAGTTATTAAATCATGATTATTACATTGAAGCATCTATACTAAACAATGAAATTAGTACAGAAAATATAATTCCTAAAAAAGGTGAATATAATGTTCTAATCAATTCTAAAAAGTATTTGTTAAAAGATAAAATTATCAAATATCCTGATAAAAAGAAAGTAAAGATTGTATTTATATAAAGTTTAATTATCTAGATAAATGTGGTAATATATTGTGTGAGGTGAATTTTATGGCTGATTATATCGTAGCAAAGAATCGTGAGCAAAATATTGGTATTATTGGTTTATCTACAGCTGTTTTTGAATCAATAGCGGCGTTTTCATTAGAAGATATTAGTGGGATAAAAGTTGTCCCATCTACTAGATTTAAAAAGAATGTAACCTGTAAAGTCGAAGAAGGAAAAATTAATATTAATTTGAATGTTACAGTAAAAACAGGAAATAATATCAATGAAATTTGTAGAAAAGTACAAAAACATATCGTTAATGTTATTGATAACATGACGGATTTTAATGATATTGTCGTTAATCTAGATGTAAGAGGTTTTTATATTTAGTTTTTTATGACTAGACGCGAGCAAAGAATTCGTATTATGAACTGCATATATCAACATCTTTTAACTAAAAAAAAGATTGATGATATATTGGAAGATAATATCGATATAAATGATAAGGAATCAATTGAGTTTATAGTAACTAATACGATAGGAGTTATTGGTGAATTAGAGGCATTAGTAAAACAAATTGAACCATTATTAATTGACTATAGATTCAAAAGGTTAGGTTATATAGAACAAGCACTTTTATTATTATCTACCTATCAATTAAATTTAAAACAAATTGATAAACCTATTATAATTAATGAAGCTATTGAAATAGCAAAGATATATTGTGATGATGAGGCCCCAAGATTCATCAATGGAATATTGGATAGAATATGATGATTAATAATATTTGGACCATTAGTCAACTAGTTAGTTATATTAAAAATGAACTAACAAACAATATGACATTAAAAAATATCAGTATCCAAGGAGAGATTGGAAATTTTACTAATCATTACTCAGGGCACTGGTATTTTACTTTAAAAGATAAAGAGGCTCTTATTAATTGTGCTATGTTTAAAGGATATAATCAGCATTGCTTATTTATTCCTAAAAATGGTGATAAATTGATTGTCAATGGAAGTGTTAATGTTTTTGAAAAGCAGGGACAATTACAACTAATTGTTACCAGTATGAAGGAAGATGGTGAGGGTAATTTTTATATTCAGTTTGAAAAAACCAAGAAAAAACTTGAACCATTGGGATATTTTGATAGTAAATATAAAAAGGCGATACCAGAATTTCCAAATGAAATCGCCATCATCACTGGAGCAAATACAGCGGCTTTACAAGACATTTTAACGACTATAGCTAATCGTTGGCCAATTGTAAAAACAACCGAAATACACGCTTTGGTGCAAGGACAGCAAGCGATTGACTCAATAATTGCTGCTATTAAAAAAGCTGATCAAACAACAGCTGATGTAATTATATTGGCAAGGGGTGGCGGTTCTATTGATGATTTATGGTGTTTTAATGATGAAAATATTGCCAAAGCAATTTTTGAATGTAAAAAACCAATAATAACTGGAATTGGTCATGAAATAGATTTTACAATTGCAGATTTAGTTGCTGATTTTCGTGCTCCTACACCAACTGCTGCTGCATCTAAAGCAACCCCAAATTATAAAGAAGTGTTAAGTAGTGTCAAAAAACTTGAAAATATTATTGTTCAAACCATTGATAATGAAATAAATAGACATTATCAACTATTAGATTATTATGATAATAAATTATTGAACTATAGAAATGTTGTAAGTTATTATCAAATTGAAACTAATAATTTATTAAAATTAACAGCTTTTACTTTAAAAAAGAAAAGTGAATTATATACCCAAAATATTAAAAATCAAGGAAAAATACTAGCATTATCTACTAAATCTTTAATTAAACATAACGATGATTATTTAAAAAACAGCTCATATTTACTTAAAAAATCACTTGATGATATATTACAGAAAAAAAAGATTAGACTATCTAAAAGCATAGATTTACTTGATTCATATTCACCACTAAAGACCTTACAGAGAGGTTATGTAGTTACTAGTCAAAATAATGTAATTGTTAAATCAATTAAAGATATTGATTACTTAGAGAATTTAGAAACGAGATTTGTTGATGGAATTATTACATCAAAACCAGTAAAGGAGTAGTTTATGAAAGAAGAATTAACATTTGAACAAGCTTTTAAAAGATTAAATGAAATAACAGAAATTATCCAAAGAAACGAGTGTACTTTAGATGAAGGTTTTGCTTTATTTGAAGAAGGTTTAAAACTTTCAAAGTTTTGCAGTGAAAAACTATCTTTCTTTGAAGAAAAGTTTGAAGAACTAACAAAGGATAAGAACAATGAGGAATAATTTTGAGAATTATTTAAAATCATTAATTTCTGAAAATTACATTGTCGAAGAAGCAATGAACTATTCACTGTTAGCTAAAAGCAAAAGATTAAGACCACTTTTATTATTAACAGTTTTAAAAGATCTGGATATTAATTATACGGATGGTTTTGCTTGTGCAAGTGCTATTGAGATGATTCATACTTATTCCTTAATTCATGATGATTTACCTGCTTTTGATAATGATGATTACCGAAGAGGAAAATTAACTAATCATAAAATGTACAATGAACAAATTGCTATATTAGCTGGTGATGCTCTATTGACATTTGCTTTTGAAACAGTGATAAATAGCGATTATAATAATGATGTTAAAGTTAAATTAATTAATTATATTTCTAACTATGCTGGTAAAGAAGGAATGATAAAAGGTCAGCAATTTGATATTGATTACGAAAATAAAACAGTTGATATTGAACAATTAACAAATATGCAGATATTAAAAACAGGCAAGTTAATTGCGTTACCTTTAATTTGTGGTTTAATTATTGCAAATAAAGAAAAATATATTGATGTTTTCATTAATGTTGGATTAAAATTGGGATTAGCTTTTCAAATTCAAGACGATATTTTGGATGTAACTGCCAATTTTGAAACCTTAGGAAAAAAAACTAAATCAGATGAATATAATAAAAAGAGCACATTTGTTACATTATTAGGTTTAGAAAAAGCCAAAGAAACTTTTAAAACTATTTATAGCGAAATATACGATATTTTTGATAGTTTAGATATTGATTTTAAAGAAACTAGAGAATTAATTGCCTCAATGGAAAATAGAAACTGGTAATTTATGAGATTAGATTTATATCTTGTTGAAAAAAAATATTTCACTACTAGAAGTAAGGCAGCTTTAGCTATTAAAGAAAAAAACGTCAAAGTTAATGGGAATTTAATAACTAAAGCTGGTTTTATAGTGTCTGAAGATGATGTAATTGAAATAAAACAGAATATAAATAATTTTATCAGTAGAGGTGGATATAAATTATTACATGCCTTACAATACTTTAATATTGATCTGACAGATAAAATTGTGTTAGATATAGGAGCTTCAACAGGAGGCTTTACTGATTGTTGTTTACAGAATAATGCCAAAAAAGTGTATGCTTATGATGTAGGTCATTCTCAACTAGATAAGTCTTTATTAAATGATAGCAGAGTAGTGGAAAAAGAAAGAATTAACTGTCGTTATTTAACAAAAAACGATTTCAAAGATACTATTGATTTTATTTGTATGGATGTTTCTTTTATCAGTTGTACAAAGATGTTTGAAGCTATTTCCAATGTTTTAGATTACAGTAAAGAAATAGTAGTTTTATTTAAACCACAATTTGAAGTTGGTAGTGATTATCTAAATAGACAAGGTATTGTAATAAATGATAAAATAATAGAAGTTAGATTGAGTGAAACAATAGAGTATGCAAAAACATTTAACTTAAAATTTATTGATAAAATTATCTCTCCTATAAAAGGAAAAGATGGCAATAAAGAGTACTTATTATATTTCAAAAAGATTAATTAAAGGAGAAATTATGTTATATAATTTATACATTAAAGACTTTATATTAATAGACGAATTAAACATTGATTTCATGGATGATTTCAGTGTTTTTACCGGTGAAACAGGAGCGGGTAAAAGTATCTTTATTGATTGTATTGGTTGTTTAATTGGTGATCAATTAAATGTTTCAATGATTAGAAAAGATTGTGACAAAACAATTATTGAAGGAAGTTTTGAAATTGATAATAATTTAAAAATTAAACTTAAAGAAGCAGGTTATGATGATGAATCATTTATTGTCACAAGAGAGATAGGGCTAGATGGTAGAAGTATAACAAGGCTAAATCAAAGAAACACTACTTTATCCTTTGTAAAAGAGTGTTTAGAAGATTATGTTGATATTCACTGTCAGCATGATAATCAATATTTATTAAATGATAAATATCACCTAAATTTATTAGATCAGTATTGTCAATTTGATGATAATCTCAATAATTTAGCTATTCTTTATAAAGAATACAATAATTTAGAAAAAGAATACGAGAAGTTAATTTCAACTACTTTTAATCAAGCACAACTGGAAATAATTGAATATCAACTAAAAGAAATCGATAATTTAAATATTGATAATGTTGAAGAGGATATAGAAATTCAAAGTAAGCTAAAAGCAATTTCAGAATTTGAAAAGCAACAAAAAAATATTGAAGAGATAAAAGAATTATTTACTGAGGATGGAATATTAGATAAACTGTATTACTTTACAAAGTTATCTCATAATTTATCAAATTTTGAAGATATTCAAACTAATATAGAAAATATTATTAATAGTTATTATTCAATAACAGATGATTATGAAACAATTTTAAGTAAACTTGACCTTAATACTATATCAGCAGAAGAAATAGATTTCTTAAATAGCCGTTTATTTGATTTGCAGAGAATTAAACGAAAATATAATTCTTCTTTAAAAGAATTGTTAGAAATAAAAGAAGATTTAAGCAATCAATTAGAAGCATATAATAATAAAGAGTTTATTCTTTCCAAATTGTTAAAAGAAAAAGATGAAGCTTATAAAAAATATTATGAATATGCTACAGAAATAAGTAAAATCAGAAAAAACAATGCTTTAAAATTACAAAAGGAAATTTTAAACGAATTAAAAGATTTATCTTTGGAAAATGCAAGATTTGAAGTTTTATTTGAAGAAAATAAACCAACTTCTAAAGGTATTGATTTAGTTAAGTTTATGATATCTATGAATACTGGGATGCCACTTCAACCATTAAATAAAGTTGCCTCAGGTGGTGAATTATCAAGATTAATGTTGGGATTAAAAGTAATTTTCGCTAAACTTCAAGGTACGAAATTGATTATATTTGATGAAATTGATGCTGGAGTAAGTGGTTATGTGGCTTTGAATATCGGTGTGAAAATGGCAAAATTAGCTAAAGATATTCAAGTGTTTAGTGTTACCCATTTACCAAGTGTGGCAGCATGTGGTAAATATCACTATTTAATCAGCAAGACACAAACTGAAAGAAGCACTAGTTCAACAGTAGAACAAATTAGTAAAGAGAAACGTATTGAACAATTATCAATCTTATCAAGTTCAACTATTTCTAAAACTAGTTTAAGCGCTGCTGAAGAACTACTAGAAAAGGCCCAAAGACTATGCAGGTAGATCACGCAATAGAAAATTACCTTTATCATATCCAGGTAATTGAACAAAAGCCTCTTTCAACAGTAAAATCATATAAAAACGATTTAAAGAAATATCAAAAATATCTTAAAGAGTTAAATATTATCAATATTGAAGAGGTAGATAGTTTAATATTATTGGATTTTATTACTTCACAAAATCATTTAGCGAAAAGTTCTCAAGCTCACTTACTTACATCAATTAAAAATTTATATAATTACTTATTTATTAATCATAATATTAATAATGAAGTATGTAATCTTTCTATAAAAATGAGCAAAACTAACTTACCATCATTTCTATCGTTTGATGAAGTACAGTTAATCTTAAATAGTTTCGATGAAAATGAAGAAAAGGAATTATTTGAAAGATTAATGATTCAACTTATTTTTGTAAGTGGAGCAAGAGTGTCTGAAGTCTGTGATTTAAATGTAAAACAAGTCAATATTACTCATAAATTATTGAGAATTATTGGTAAGGGAAATAAAGAAAGGATTGTCTTAATTGACAACGATACAGCTAAAAGATTGGAGTTCTATTATAGTAATATCCGTGTGAAATGGTTGAAAGGAAAAGACAGTAATTATTTTTTTGTAAATAATGTGGGAAAAAAAGTAAATAGACAATATATTTATAAAATTGTCAAAAGAAAACAACAGGAATTAGGTATAAAAAAAGAAATTTCACCACATACATTTAGACATTCATTTGCTACCCATTTATTAGATAGTGAAGTTGATTTAAGAAGTGTTCAAGAACTTTTGGGTCATTCTGATATTTCAACAACTCAAATATATACTCATATTCAAAACAAACAACTAAAACAAGCTTATATGAAATTAAAAAGAGCTAACAAGGAGATTAAAGATGAAAAAATATAAAAGAATTTTTGTGATTGTTATGGACTCATTGGGAGTAGGACAAGCAAATGATGCTCACTTATATGGAGATTCTGGAGCAGATACTTTTGGAAACATAGCTAAAAACTATCAATTAAGCATTCCAAACTTGCAAAAATTAGGGATTAGTAATTTACACCCATTAAAAGGTGTTGGAAAAGTTGGAAATCCACTAGGTTATTACAATGTATTACACGAATCAAGTGTCGGAAAAGATACTTTAACAGGACATTGGGAGTTAATGGGACTACATGTTGATACACCTTTTGTTGTTTTTACTGATACTGGATTTCCAAAAGAATTATTAGATGAATTATCAGAAAAAACAGGTCATGGATGGATAGGAAACTATTCTGCAAGTGGAACTGAAATAATAAAAGAATTAGGAGAAGAGCATATAAAAACTGGAAAAATGATAGTTTATACTTCAGCTGATTCTGTTTTACAGATTGCTTGCCATGAAAATTATTTTGGTCTAAATGAATTATATAGATGTTGTGAAATTGCCAGAGAAATAACTATGACACCACAATGGAGAGTAGGACGTATTATTGCAAGACCTTTTGTAGGTGAAACAGCTGAAACATTTAAGCGTACTGCTAATAGACACGATTATGCTATTTCTCCTTATGATGAAACAGTATTAGATTTCTTAAAAGAAGCTAATTATGATGTTATTTCTGTAGGTAAAATCAATGACATTTTCTCAGGATGTGGAATTACTGAAGCCTTAAAATCTAAAAGTAATGCTGAAGGAATGGAAATTACAATAGTTCAAACAGAAAAAGACTTTACAGGTGTATGTTTTACAAATTTAGTAGATTTTGATGCATTATGGGGTCATAGAAGAAACGTTGAAGGATATGCTAAGGAAATTGAATTATTCGATAGTTATTTAGGACAACTAATGGAAAAAATAAATGAAGATGATTTGATTATTTTAACAGCCGACCATGGTAATGATCCAACTTGGCATGGTACAGATCATACTAGAGAATCAGTTCCAATGCTTGCTTATAGTAAATCATTTACTAATTCTGGAAGACTAGAAGATGGTAGAACATTTGCTAATGTAGGTGCTACAATTGCCGATAACTTTAATATAAAATCTACGGGTCATGGAACATCTTTCTTAGATAAATTGGTGTAAAAATGAAAGAAAAGAATGTATTACAATTTTATGTTCTTTGTAATCGATTAAAACATCTTATTCGAAGTGGTTGGATTGCTTGGAATGTAAAAAAAGAGAGAGTAGAGTCAGTAGCAGAACATATATATTCAACTCAAATGTTAGCAATAGCCATGTATTCTGAGTTTAATTATGATATAGATTTAGAAAAAGTCTTAAAAATGTTGGCAATTCATGAATTAGAAGAAACAATAATTGGTGATTTTACACCGTTTCAACTAGATCAAGAAAAGAAACAAGAAATGGGTCACAAAGCCATTTTAAAGGCGTTACAGCCACTTTCTGACAAACAGCATTGGGATTGACTTAATAATGGAATTTGATGCTAGAAAAACAAAAGAAGCAGTTTTTGCTTATCAATGTGATAAATTGGAATGTGATTTACAAGCTAAACTATATGATGAGGAAAACTACGTTGACTTAAATAACCAGGAGAATAATAAAACTATNGAAGATGAAAATGTAAAAGAATTACTAGAAAAAGGGTATAGNTGGTCTCAAATGTGGATTAAAAATGATCTCAACAAAATAAACTTTGATGAAAATTTTAGAAAAGTTAACGAGTATGCTTTTTATAATAAAATCAGTGATTTAGAAGAAGATAAGTAAAGTAAACATTTAATTGTTAGATATTTCACAAGTTTATTATCTACCGTAAAATATCATAAAAGAATTATTTAATTATATTTTCTTAACATAAATTTTTATTAATTATCTTCAATTGAATTTATTAATAATAAAATATGAGATGTATAAAGTTTAACAGATATTTATAATTGATTAATAAAGTATTAATGATTTAAATATTAATCTTTAGATTTAAGTATTTCTTTGTAATTTAAAATTAAATGCAAAAAAGTTAATAATGGTGAATAAAATGATGTTTTTGCATTCTATAAACTGTAAGTAAGGCATACGTTAATATTAATTAGCTCATATATGGTCAATATTTCATCTTATATAACTCATTTCAATTAAATTTATCATATTATTAACCTATAAAAATAACATAATATACATTATGCGAAGTTAAATCAATAAGAAAAAGTCATTATTTATGACTTTTTTTCTTTGTTTTACTCTCTTCATATTTTATAAAATTATAGAAATTTATTAGAATTACCATTAATTCCATTGTTATAAAGCTTATAATTAATCCTAAAATATTCAAAAATCCATTATTAAATATGAATAATGATACTGCTACAACAATATATATTACTATTAAAAAATTATAATCTTCATGTCCTTTATAATTTGATTTACACTTCAAACAACTTATATTATTTTTTTCTTTTTTCTTTTCTAAATTTGATCCACAGTTTGGACATTTATTCATAAATTTTAATTCATAAAATTGTTTAAATTTATTTTTCTTTAACATTTTATTCACTTCTACTCTTTTTTATAATATTTCTACTTTATCTAAATCAATTGTTGGAATTTCAAAATAGAAAGTTGAACCTTTATCTATTTTAGAAATAACTCCATATTTACAGTTATATGTTTCTAAAATTGCTCTACAGATGGCTAATCCTAGGCCAGAACCACTTTTAGATCTTTGATAATGTTTATCAATTTTATAATATCTATCCCATATATAAGGTAGTGATTCCTCATCAATTCCAGTACCGTGATCTGTTACTTCTACGCGGATATAGTCTTTATTTTTTAAATAACCCTTTAATATTATTTTTTTATCTTCACCATAATGTTTTAAAGCATTATTGACAAAATTGTTTAAAACTTCTTGAATTTTATTGGCATCTCCCATAGCAATCAATTCAGGTTCACAATTTAATTCTATTGTGACACCTTCTAATGCTGCTAGAGGTTCAAATCTATAATAACAATTATATAATTGCTCAGTTAAATCAAATGACTCAGAATCAACTGAAATTGCTCCTGCTTGAAGTTTAGATAAATTCAGCATATCACTAACTAAAGTATTTAAGCTATCGGTTTCATTAATGATGATATCTAAATGTTCTTCTCTTTTTTCCTTGTTGTCACCAGAGATATCTTTAATCATTTCAGCATATGCTTTAATCATTGTCAGCGGTGTTTTTAAGTCATGAGAAACATTGGCCATCAGCTCATTTCTATACTCTTCCACTTTAGATATTTCTTTCGCTGCTAAATCAATAGTATCAGCTAACTCTTGAACTTCATTGATGCCAGTATCTTCAAATTCTAACTCATAATTTCCATAAGTAAGTTTATTGGCTTCCTCTTTAATTCTAATGATGGGTTGAGAAATTATTTTTGAGAAAAGAAGCGATATTAAAAGAGACAATGATAAGACAATTAATGAAATTAATATAAATTGATTTTGAATTGTTTTTTTGATTATATTGATAGATTGTAAGGTAATATTGCTAATAACATAGTATTCTTGATCATTTACTAAAATTTTCTTTCCATATACCATTATTTCTTGATCAGACAATTCAATAAAATCACCTTGTAGGTATATTTCATCCTTGTCAGTATTTTCTAAAACTTCAATAAATCTTTCATTGACAACGGAATTATTATAAATTGCACAGCCTGAATTACCTAATGCATCAAAACCACTAACGGTAGTTGAATTGGTACTATCAAAAACAATTACACAAGCATTATTATTCATCGTTAATGAATATAATAAATAATTTTTCTCCTTCATTTCTGCTTCGCTGAAGAATATATCAGAAACATTGTTGGTAAATGTTTTAATTTCTCTTTTAAGCGTTCCAATATAAAAAGGTTCAAGTAAAATTAACTGGAAAAATTGCAACAACAAAAGAATACTTAACGCAAAAAGCACGAAGTATGTCCATGATTTAAATCCTAAAGAGTTTATAAACTTATTCTTTTTCAAACTTATAACCTACTCCTCTTACTGTTACAATTTTACTACCATATTTACCAAGATTTTTTCTTAACATTTTGATATGAGTATCAACAGTCCTATCCATGCTTATATAATCATAGCCCCAAATATTTTCTAATAATTTTTCCCTAGTTATAGCTTTATTTTCATTTTCAATTAAATAAACCAGTAAATCGAACTCTTTATTGGTTAAATGTACAACTTCACCATCAACTTTTACAACATGAGCTAATTTATCAATATAAATTCCTTCAATATTAATTGTATCCTTGACGATGTTAGTACTTCTTTCGATAACAACTTTAATTCGAGCCATTAGTTCTTTTGGTGAAAATGGTTTTGATACATAATCATCAATACCTAATTCAAAACCATATAATTTATCGTCTTCAGCAACTCTAGCAGACAACATTATTATCGGGACATTGCTGTTTTCCTTTATATGTTTGCAAGTTGAAAAACCATCTAAATGAGGCATCATCACATCTAAAATAACGCAATCAACTTTATTTTCTTTTATAATTTTTATTGCTTCTAAACCATCAGAAGCTTCTAATACTTCATAACCATATGAGTTACCATATTCTTTGATTACTTCTCTAATCATTATTTCATCATCAACTATTAATAAAGTAGCCATATAATCATCCTTTCAACACTAATAATTCTTTTACTAATACTGTATCTCTTCCAGGGTTCTTTTTTCCTTTAACAAGTACTATTATACCTTTTTTTATAAATTCTTTATATAACAAATACTTATCAGGCATGAATACCAAATCAATTGTTCCATATTCATCATAACATGTCGCAAAACACATCAGCTCATTAGTTCTGGTAGTTTGAGGTCGATATTTCATAATAGCAACTATTAAAGACATATCACCATTTCTATTTTTAGCAACTACTGATGGAATAGTATTTTTGTAATCTAATCGATATTTTTCAATTGGATGAGAATCTAAAAATAAACCAAAATAAGTTTGCTGGTCTTCTAATATATCTGCAACATTATCACTGTAGTTATTAATAAATGGTGGAGAAACTAATGATAAGTCAACTATTTTTTCTCCATTTTCTTCATAAGTACAAAGTTTAACATAATTAATTATGTCTTCTATTGCTGTTAACATACTTTTACGAGTTAGATTGAATTCATCTAAACATCCACTTCTAATTAAAATTTCAATGTTTTTTTCATTGATATTGATTAAATACATTCTACTTACAAAATCGATAAAACTTTGATATTTTCCTTTATATTCTCTATCATTTATAATCGTTTTGCTGGTGAGATTAGAAATGTTTTTGATTTGGTTAAATGGAAAAACAATAGTATTATCTATAACTATAAATTTATCACAAGATTCATTAATATTAGGTGAAATAACTTTTATTTTTTTCATTTTACACTCAATTAAATAATTGATATTTTCGTTTGAACCAAGTTTTGAGTTTAATAATGCACAATAAAATTGTAATGGAAATTTAACTTTTAAATAAGCCATAATATAAGCTAGAAATCCATAACCAATTGCATGTGATTTATTAAAGCCGTAATTAGCAAATTTATATATATTGTTGTAAATTTCTTCAGCTATTTCTCTTGAATAATTATTGTTAATGCATCCATCTATAAACTCAGTTTTCAAACTTACTAGCTTATCACTACTCTTTTTACTTACTGCACTTCTTAATAAATCTGCTTTGGTCATAGAAAAACCAGCGAGTTTAACCGCAATTTGCATAATTTGTTCTTGATAAATCATTATTCCATAAGTATTTGACAAAATTGGTTTTAAATCCTGATGCAAATATTCAATATTTTCTGGATTGTTTTTATTAAATATATATTGATCAATAAATTCCATTGGTCCAGGTCGATATAAAGCAATTACAGTAGCAAGTTGTTCAAAATTAGCTGGTTTAACTTTTTGTAAAGTATTTCGCATTCCTTTTGATTCTAACTGGAAAATACCACTACTATCACCATAAGAAAGCATTTTATATACTCTAACATCATCTAAATCGATTTTATAAACATCTAAATCTTTATTAATTGAACTTAATATTTCTTCAACAATTGATAAATTTTTTAATCCTAAAAAATCAAACTTTATAAGTCCCATACTTTCTAAATGTTCCATTGTATAACCAGCGATATTAGTATCACTTGTCATAACTAAAGGAATAACATCAGTAAGTTTATTTTCGCTTATAAGTATTCCAGAAGCATGCGTAGAGATGTTTTTTGGTAAATCATATAAAGTACATCCTATACTATAAAGTTTTTGTAAATGATTTGATGAATTTATAGCTATTTTAAATCTATTATTGTTTTCATATTGTTGTATTAAAGTTAATTTATCATTTTTAATTGTTTGCAAAACTATATCTAAACTACTTTGAGGAATCATTAAAACTTTTCCTAAATCTCTTAGTAATGCTCTTGTTGTTAGACTACCAAAAGTGATTATATTTGAAACATTCATAATACCATATTTATTTTTTACATACTCAATAGCTTTATTTCTTTTATTATCAGGAAAATCCATGTCAATATCTGGCATTGTTATTCTTTCTGGATTTAAAAATCTTTCAAATAATAAATCATATTTTATAGGATCAATGTGAGTAATGCCTAAACAGTAACATACTAAGCTTCCTACAGCACTTCCTCTTCCAGGTCCTACTAAAATATCATTTCTTTTACAAAATAGTATTATGTCATAAACTATTAAAAAGTAATCTTCAAAGTTCATAGAACAAATTACATCTAATTCTGATAAAAGACGATCTAAATACTTTTGTGTTATTTTCTTTTCTAATCTTTTTTGTAAACCAGCCAAACATAATTGTTTTAAATATTCTTGATTGTTTATAGAATAATCATTTTTAAAAGTAGGTAATTTTGTTTTTAAATTATCTAATTCCAAATTAATATTATTTACAAATAAATTAATGTTATTTAATGATTCACTATCAAACAATATACCCATTGCTTCAGAAGATTTTAGACTTGCATCAGTGACTAATGATAAATTTGTATCATTAATGTTTGTTGCTTTTTCTATGGCTTGTAAAGCTTTGTAAGCATCATAATCTTGTTCATTTTTATATAAAGCAATATCTATAGCAATTGTTTTGACATTATAATTTTTACAGATAGGTAAAACAATTTCATTAATTTTACTGTTAATTGCTTTGTTTTTGGCCAGCGAAGATATATATACATTTTTATAGTTAGATATTCTATTAATTAATGAATTTAATGTTCCAATATCGTTTTCATTTAATAAATAAGAAAAATAACTATCACTTTTGAATATAATATTGCTATTTTCACTTAATTTTAGAACATCATCAAAACTTAATACTTTATTGTAAGAAATAATGTCGATTAAATTTACATATCCATCATTATTTTTAGGATAAATTAGAACATTAAATTGTTTTTCTTCAATGGTAAAAGGTATTTCACAGCCAATTATTGGTTTAATATTAAATTTTTTACATTGTTTAAAGAATTCTTTAGCTGAAAACAGATTTCCATTTTCACAAATACCAATAGACTTTAAACCATTTTCCACAGCAAAATCTATCAGATCACTAATTCTGATAGTACTTTGTAACAATGAATAACAACTTCGATTGTAAAGTAAAATTGCCATTTTATTCCTTTGCTTTTATTAATAAATCAATTACCTCATCTATTTGTTCAATAGATATTTTTGGAATTCCACAAGCAAGCTTGTGTCCACCACCACCAAATTTTTTAGCTATTTCAACTATAGGTACTTTATGGCTTCTTAAGGAAACAGAAAATCCTTCTCTTTCATCTTCATAAAAGAAGAAAGCATATTTATCTATACCCTTTATACTATCTAAAACATATATAAAATCCTTAGCTTCGTGGGTAGATAGGCCTAACTTTTCTTTTATTTCTTTTGTCAAAACAATATATGCTACATCTTCTTTAAAAATAGCATTTATAGCTAAATAATGCTTTGCTTCAAATTTTTGTTTAGATATATCGTTTATATATCTATTTATTTCAACTAAATTAATTCCGACTTCTATCAAAATAGATAAAACTTTAAAAGTAGTAGAATTTACACTATTTATAGTGAAATTGCGTGTATCAGTATTCATTCCAGCATATAAATAGGAAGCAGCTTTCCTATTTATTTTCCATTTGTTTTTGATTGCTAAAAGAGCTACTAATTCTGAAGTACTAGATGCAGTTTCATCAACAAATACATAATCAGTATTTTTCTCACTTTCTAAATGGTGATCAATTTTAAGTGATTTTAATCCCTGTATGTATGATTGATCGTCTGCTCTATCATGTGTAGATGTATCTAAAATTATCGTTAAACTATTTTTAATAATATCTAAAGATGGGTTATCCATTTCTTCTAAAAATTCTGGATTATCCATATTTTCTAAACCATAAGTAAAAATACTTTTATCTGGATAATTTTCCAGCAATAAATGTTTCAATCCTAGTTGTGAACCACAAGCATCGTAATCAGGACGAATATGTCGATACAATACAATTGAATTATATTTTTCAATAATTTCTTTTAAATTAATAAAATCCATTTCTACCATTTCTATCTTTTTTAGATATAATTCCTTTCTATTCAACGTTTAATTTTTTATTATATTAATTATAAGATAAAACTCAAATAATATAAACTTTAAATAAAAACCCTATTGATTAAGGGTCTCTATTTTATTAATTAAAGGTTAAGTAATCTTTTTGTATCTCTAGCAATCATTACTTCTTCATCTGTTGGTATTACCCAAACATCAATTTTTGAATCATCAGCTGAAATCTTACATCTTTTACCTTTGGTAGTAGCATTTAGTTTTTCATCAAGTTTAACTCCTAAACTTTCCTTTAATAATTCACATATTTCACTTCTTACTTTATCGTCATTTTCTCCTAATCCAGCAGTAAATACTAAAGCATCAAGACTGCCTAATTGAACAAAATAAGAACCAATATAATCAATAACTCTTAAAGCATACATTTTTCTAGCTAAAATAGCTCTTGGATTTCCTTCATCAACTGCTTTTTGAATATCTCTAGCATCACTTGAAACACCTGAAATACCTAAAAAACCTGATTTTTTATTACAAACTTCAATTATTTCTTCAGCAGATAAACCAGTTTTCTCCATTAAATATGGAATGATTGAAGGGTCAATATCACCACTTCTGCCACCCATCATAATTCCAGCTAAAGGTGTAAACCCCATTGAAGTATTGACACATTTTCCTTTTTTAATTGCACATAGTGAAGCGCCATTTCCTAAATGTAATGAAATAATATTATGATTTTCATTGCCAACAATTTCAGCATAAGTTTGGGCAATATATTTATGAGAAGTTCCATGAAAACCATATCTTCTAACATGGTATTTTTCATAATATTCCAGTGGTAATGCATATAGGAAAGTTGCTTTATCCATTGTCAAATGGAAAGATGTATCATAAACAGCAACGTGTCTAACATTTGGTAAAGCTTTTGAGAAGGCTTCAATGCCAGTATAGTTAGCTGGCATATGTAATGGTCCTAAATCTTTCATATCTAAAATATCTTGTAAAACTTCACTTGTTACAATTGCACTATCGCCATATTTTTCACCACCATGTAAAACTCTATGACCACAAGCATCAATTTCATCTAATTTTTCAACAATTTTGTGTTCTACTAAAGCTTTTAATAATAATTCTACAGCTTGTTGATGATCTTTGATTGGTAAATAGGTACTAACTTTTTCTCCATTAACTCTGATAGTAAAAATACCCTCTTCTAATCCAATTCTTTCAACTACACCATCAGTTAAAACTTTTTCTTCTGGTAATTGGAAAAGTTTAAACTTTAATGATGAACTACCGGCATTAACCGCAAAAATCTTACTCATAATTATTGATCCTCCATATTAATTAGTTTATTTACAATATCATCTACTTGACTATTTTCAAGTGATTTTAATTCTTCAAATAACTGCATTCTTTTTTTATAAGACAAACATAAACCCAATTTATCTTCATATTTTAATATTAGATTAACACTTTTTTTTAAAGCATCGTGAACAGCATTACGAGAAATACCTAATAAATCTGCTATTTCTGTTATTGATAAATCATCAAAATAATAATACTGTAAAACTTCGTTTTGTCTAGAAGTTAATAGACTTTGATAAAATGGCATAAGTTCATTAATATACTCAAACTTTTCCATTAAAATTCTCCTTTAATTAAGGTGTTGACATAATTTTCAATATCAAATTCTGCTATAGCATCCATGCTTTCACCATAAGTTATAAACTTTACGGGTAAATTATATTTATCATTAATACTTAATACAATTCCACCTTTACTAGTACCATCCATTTTAGTTAAAACAACAGCGTTTACTTTACTTGATTCAATAAATACCTCTGCTTGTGATAGACCATTTTGTCCAGTTGTAGCATCTATTGTAAGCCAAATATCCAAATCATCAGTTTTTAATGTTCTTTTAGCAACTTTCACCATCTTTTCTAACTCTTTCATTAGATTAGTTTTATTTTGCAGTCTTCCTGCTGTATCAGCAATAATTATATCTACGGGATTTTCCAGATAATATTTGCATCCATCTACAATAACTGCTGCTGGATCTACACGTTCACCTCCTGTAATACAATGTATTCCAAGTTTTTCAGCCCATTTTTTAAGTTGTTCTACAGCTCCAGCTCTAAAAGTATCTGCTGCTATAAGTCCAACTTTTAGTCCTTGATTTAAATAAAATTTACTTATCTTACTGATTGAAGTTGTTTTGCCTGATCCATTTACTCCAACCATCATGATAAACTTGTTTTGATGTTGATTAATATCTAAGATGTTTTTATCTTTATAATTATCAATCATAATCTCAATTAATAAATCAATTACATCATTAGCTTTTCTGATAAATCTTTCATTGACTAATATTTTAAGTTGATCAATCATTTTTTCTGATGCTTCTACTCCAACATCAGCCTCTATTAAAAGAACCAATAATTCTTCATATATATCATCATGATAATCGGTATAACCACCTAATAATTCAGTGATTTTAACTGCTAAAGATTTATTTGTTTTATAACTATCTAAATATTTGGAAATATCAGATTTTTTCTTTTTCTTAAACAGGCTCATTTTTCACCTCTTCTGCATATGACAATGCTTCTTTTAACTTAACTCTTATGACATTTGAAACACCCTGCTTTTGCATAGTAATTCCATATAAAACATCACATTCAGTCATTGTTCCAGGTCTATGGGTAATAACGATAAACTGAGTTTGATTGGTAAATTTATGAATGTAACGAGCAAATCTGTCAACATTACCTTGGTCTAAACTAGCTTCAACTTCATCAAAAATACACAATGGCACTGGCCTAGCTTTTAATATAGCAAATAGCACACATATAGCAATTAATGATTTTTCTCCACCAGAGAAAAGTCTAATATTCTGTACGCTTTTTCCAGGTGGTTGAACATCAATATCAATACCAGTATTTAAAATATCATTTGGATCTTCTAAAATAAGTTTTGCTCTNCCACCACCAAATAAAACTGTAAAGACTTCATTTAATGAACCATTGATTCGATCAAACATATCCTTAAATTGAACAGTCATAACTTCATCCATTTCGTTTATAGCATTTAGCAGTTTATTTTTGCTGGAAGTTAAATCATCTAACTGCTTATTCATGAAGGTATATCTTTCATTAACTTCTTCAAAATCTTTTGGAGCATCTAAATTAATGTTTCCTAATTCAGAAATTTCTCTTCTCAAGACTAAAACTTCATCTTTAGCACTTTCAATATTAACATCATATTTTTGAGCTGAAGCATATTCATAGGTTAACTGATAATCTCTAGCTAATCTTTCAAAATGATTATCTCTACTCACTAATAATTTAGCTTTTTCAACATTTAAATCATTAGCATGTTTTGAAACATCCAAAAGTTCATTTCTAACTTGTCTTAATTGAGAATATTTTCTTTGCAATTCTCCNTTTGCTGAAAGTCTTCTTTCACGTTTTATTTGAATAGTGTTAGAAATATCATCTTTTTTTGCATAAGCATCATTTAAAGAAGTTACTAATTCATCTTGGTAAGTTGTTTCATCGATATCTGAATCTGGTTTAATACGATCATATTCTTCTTTTAATTTTTCATACTTTTCTCTTTTTATGTCAACAACTTCCTTTAAAGAAGCTAAAGAAACTTTTTGTGAAATTATTTTTTGTTGAGCTTCTTCTTTTAACTTGTTAAACTTCATCAAATCAGAATTGTATTTTTCGATATTAAATTTGCTTTCTGCTTCTTTTGTTATAATTTCAGTTAACTGATTTTGATATGTTAAAGGTGATTCAACTTTTTTATTGTAACCACCACTCATTGTACCACCACGATAAACAATATCTCCATCAACAGTAATTATTTTGTATTGATAATTAAGTCTCTTAGCTAAAGATGTGGCAGTTTTTAAATCTTCTGTAACTAAAACATTTCCTAATAATGATAAAATAACAACATCATAAATTTCATCACAATCGACAAAATCACTTGCCAAGCCAACAAAACCTTTTGTATTTTCTGCCACAAATAAATGTTCCTTATTAACATAACGTGGTCTTAAAACAGAAAGCGGTAAAAAAGTTGCAGAACCTGCTTTATTTNTCTTTAAAAAATCAATAGCATTTCTTGCTGATTTTTCATCTTTNGTAATTATGTGATATAGAGATGATGCTAAAGCTACTGAAATCATCTGTTGATAACCATCATCAGCCACAAAACAATTACTAACAACATCATAAATTCCTTCTAAAACATTTTTGTTATTAATAACTAATTTTACTCCAACTTCTTTTTCAAANGGTGTTTTAATTAAATTTTCTAGAACACTTTTTCTATTACTTAAGTAATTAAAAGTATTATTTTCCTGATTTAGATTATTTCTAGTTTCTGATANATTGTTTTCTAAATTAATAATTTCCTGTTCTAGTAAATCAATTGCTGCTTCNATTGTGCTAGCTCTTTTAATTCTATCTTTTAATTCAACATTTGCATCATTTAAAGCTTTCAAAGTTTCTTCAACTTTAGCTTTAGTTGTACCNGTTTCACGAATATATCTTCTTTTCTCATCAACTTCAAACTTACGTTTTTCTAGAAGTTGGATATCGTTTAAACTATTAAGTAAGTCCGTTTGAAGTTTATGAACATCTAAATCAATAGTATTTATTTCATCTTTTAAATCATTACTAGCATTTTCTAATATTTGAATTGTTGCTCTGGTACTTGTTTCCTGATAGTTTAAGTCAAATAGTTGCTGTTCAATGGTCTCTAAGTCATTGATTTGATTTTCTATTTCATGGACAATAACGGCAACTTCTATCTTAGTTAATTGTTCTTTTTTTAAAATATATTCTTCAGCTTTTAAAGCTTGACGTTTTAAAGGTAAAACTTGTTTTTCAAGTTCTTGTAAAATGTCATTTAAACGATCAATATTATCTTGGGTTTTTGCTAATTTATTTAAAGATTCAATCTTTCTTTTTTTGTATTTGGCAACTCCTGCTGCTTCTTCAAAAAGCGCTCTTCTTTCTACTGGTTTAGCTTCAGCAAAAGATTGAACTGTACCTTGAGAAATCATACTTAAAGAATCCTTACCTAGCCCAGTATCTAAAACTAAATCAATAATATCCCTTAATCTACAGGTAGTATTATTAATTAAATATTCACTTTCATTAGTGTTTTTATATAATCTTCTAGTTATTTCAATTTCAGTAAAGTCACTATTTAATTGTTTTTTACTATTATCAAATACTAAAGAAACTTCAGCCATAGATACTGCTCTTTTCCCTTCGGCACCAGCAAAAACTACATCACTCATACTAGAACCACGCATATTTTTTGCTGATTGTTCCCCTAATACCCACTTAATAGCATCAATAATGTTACTTTTACCACAACCATTAGGTCCAACAATACCAGTATATTCACTATCAAATTCAATAACAGTTCTATTTCCAAAAGATTTNAATCCTTGTAAAATAATACGCTTTAAAAACATAAAAACCTCGTTTCACNNATCTATTATACTAAATTTTACCTAACAAATAAACCAATATCTTATCATAGTAATTAAAATGTCGTATTTATTTTATAATGTTTTTATTCGATAGTAATATTTATCAATTAAATCTAAGTTATGTTTAGCAGCATCTACTTTATCTAACCATTTNTATTTTGCTTTAGCCTCTTCAGTCATCATTTTTACATGACCATTATAGTAAATTTCTGGCATTACTCCATCTTGTAGACATAACTGTTCCATTTGAACAAATAATGATGACATTAAGAAGTTCATTAAAATTCCACTAGCTGGTCCTGTTTTTAAAGGCAAACCTTCGAGTTGACAAATTGCATCACCAATTGGACAACAGTTATCTAACACCACATCAACAACATCTTTTANCTTTTTAGCACTTTTATGTCTAGTAATCATGGTGTCTGCATATTCAGTTGAAGTAATTCCAATTAAAGGAATTTTCTTTTCTTTAGCTCTTAAAGCTGCTTCAACAGTCACAATATTATTACCACTATTTGAAATTAATATTAAGCAGTCTTTTTCTGGATTTATTCTCCAGTAATCAACAATAGTTTCACCAATTCCATAACAATTTTCAATTCTTCCAATAGCTGAAAGTTGAGTTGCACCAGTTAGCGATGGTTCACATATTGCCATGAAATTGGCTGGTGATGCAGCACGATAGAACTGTTCTTGAGCTATCAACATAGAGTGCCAACAGCCAAAAGCATATATAATTCCTCCTTTTTTAGTAGTTTCAGCACAAATTTCAGCTGCTTTTATCATATTTTCTTGTTGAGTGTCTACAATTTTTAATAATATTTCATTAATACCATAATAATAATCTTTCCAAGCTTCCATTTTTTATCTTCTCCTTCAATTATATTTTTCTTTAAATTAATTATAACATTGATTAATAATTACATTTTAATAATCGATGTATTCTTGCATTTAAAATAATAAATCAATTATGATATAATTACCGATGTATGGAGGAAGACTTATGTACGAACAAAGATTTGATAAATTCTTTGAAAAGGAACACGAAATTAATTATAAACCTGAAACGATGTATCAGATGTTAAAAAACTTTGCTTCAAAACATTTAAATAACATCGCATATGAATTTCAAGGGAAAAAAACTAAATATTCAGATTTATTAAATAGAATTGAAATTATTGCCAAAGCCTTAACAGCTATTGGTATTAGAGAAAATGATGCTGTAACAATTTGTATGCCTAATTGTCCCCAAGCGATTGATACTTTTTATGCAATTAATCGCATAGGTGCTGTGGCAAATATGATTCATCCACTTAGTGCTCAATCTGAGATTACTTTTTACCTAAACATTTCTAAATCAAAAGCTATACTAACTTTAGATCAATTTTATGAAAAAGTTGTTGATGCAAGAAGAGATTGTGAGCATCAAGTAATTATCTTAGTAGCTCATATTTCTGATGAATTGCCATTTCACCTAAAATACCTATATAAAATTAAAGCAGAAAATAAATATGCTCATTTACCAAATCGCTCTTATTCACTTGTTTGGAAACAATTTAAATTAATGGGTGAAAATTATCCATTACCACTACCAAAAAATGAATTTAAAATTGATAAATGTTCAGTAATTTTATATTCAGGTGGAACCACAGGAACTACCAAAGGAATAATGTTATCAGATTTAAACTTTAATGCTCTTTCAAAACAAGCCGTTAAAGCTATGGATGTAGAAATAAATCCTGATGATTCTGTTTTAGCAGCCATGCCATTATTTCACGGTTTTGGCTTAGGAATTGGTATTCATACCTGTATAACAAACGGAGTTTACTGTAGTTTAATACCATCATTTACCATAAAATCTTATGGCAAAACATTGTTATCTAAAAAACCTAACTTTATTGCTGGAGTTCCTACTCTTTTTGAAGCAATGCTAAGAACTCCAGGTATGGAAAAAGCTAATTTATCTTTCTTAAAAGGTATGTATTCAGGCGGAGATAGTTTATCGATTGAATTAAAAGGAAAAGTTGATAAATTCTTAAAGGATCATAAAAGCACAATTCAAATTTGTGAAGGATATGGTACAACAGAGTGTGTTACTGCATCATGTTTAACACCAAAAAATAGATATAAAGAAGGTTCAATTGGTTTACCATTTTCTGATACAGAATTTGTAATTTGTCCAGTAGGCGAAACAAACCATTTAGACCCAAATCAAGAGGGTGAAATATGTATTTCTGGACCAACTGTTATGCTTGGTTATCTAGATGATGAAAAAGAAACAGCTGAAGTATTAAAAATACATGAAAATGGTAAATTATATTTACATACTGGAGATTTAGGATATATAGATGAAGAAGGTTTTGTTTATTTTAAACAGAGAATTAAAAGAATGATTATAACTTCTGGTTATAATGTCTACCCTTCTCAAATTGAAAATGTCATTGATGGACATCCAAAAGTCCAATATAGTTGTGTAATAGGGGTAAAAGATCCATATAAAATTCAAAAAGTTAAAGCTTTTTGTGTCCTAAAACCTGGTATTATCCCAGATGATTCTATAAAAAATGAAATTAAGGAATACTGCAATAAACATATTGCTAAATATGCTTGTCCTAAAGAAATAGAATTTAGAGATGAATTACCAAAAACTTTAGTAGGAAAAGTTGCTTATCGTATTTTAGAGCAAGAGGAAGAAGAAAAAATAGCTGAATATGAAGCAACAAAAGCTGAAGTAAAATCATCAAATATGAAAATAAATAAAAAATAGAAAGATAATGCATAATTATCTTTCTTTTTTATAACAAACAAATTTAAATTAATAATGTTTTTGACTTAAATTAAGGTTATTTTAGTGTTATTTACCAATAAAAGGTATAAAAATATCATCAATTTGTAAAATACTTTTAAACACATTTAAAATACTAGTTTATAAATATTAATTATTTGTCTATAATATTAAACAGTTTTTTTCTAATCTATATTTCCCACTTCATAACAGTTTTAAAATCATTAGTTAAGTCTCTTTCAAAAGCAGTATGAATATCTTTAAGCTCTCTTACAACAATTTCATCTGAAATAATAGTGTTCAAATATTTTTCTACATCTTTATTTTCTTTTACAAATTTTATTGATTCAAAAAAATCATTGTAACCACTTCTACTATTGCCAATTATTTTTAATCCTTTTTCAAGTATCATCCTAGTATTAATAGCAACATTTCTTTCTGATACTCCCATAAGCAAAATGCTTCCTTCGGGATTGATGTGATCAATAATTTGATTAATAGCATCTTCAGCGTTATAAGAACCAACACATTCAAAAGCATGATCAACATAAAAATCATTAGGAATTTGATCTATTTCATAAATTTCGTCAACAAATTGAAAATATCCAAGTTTATGAGGGTTTTTTCCAAATACAATAATCTTTTTATTAGGAAACTTATATTTTAGTATTAATGAAGTTATAAAACCTAAATTTCCATCGCCCCAAACTCCAAATACTTCCCTGTTTGAATGACTATAAAGTTCAAAATGTTCTATGGCATTAATTGAAACACTTAAAAGTTCTAGAAATGCTGCTACCCTATCTGAAAATCCATCATATTCAATAACTCTATTTCTATCTATTAAAACGATATTTCTCATAAATCCATCATATCCACTAGATTTAAATTTTGAACTTCTCAAGTAATTTTCCTTTATTACTTTGTTTTCTTCAATGGGAGTATTTGGTATCATGACAACTTTTGTCCCTTTTTCTATGATATTTTTCGGATCAAAAACAACCTCTCCAACCGCTTCGTGTATAAGAGCCATTGGAAGTTTTTCTTTCATAGCTTTTGTATCTCTTTTTCCATTATAGTATCTTTGATCAGAAGCACAAATAGATAAATATGTTGGCCTAACAATTATACTATCTTCACCTAATTGTTCATCAATTTGATCCATTCTTATTTGTTTGGGTGAATATAATCTGTAAGTATGACTAATCATTATTTATTACCTCGCAGCATTATCATAGAATTAGCAAGTTTTAAATCATAAAGATTTGTTATTTTTATATTTGTTGGATCTCCTTTAATAATCTTTACTTTTTCTCCTTTAATAGAAAAAATCTTACAAGCATCAGTTAATATATCTTTTTCTTCTTTTGTTAAAGACTTATATATTTCAATCAATTTAATCATTTTAAATGTTTGTGGTGTTTGTCCTTGATACATGTATTTTCTTTCTGGTATATCAGTAATAAATTCACCATTTTTACTCTCAACAATTGTATCAGTTGCTGGAACAACAGTATCAACCGCATCATATTCATTCATTCCAAAAATATTATCATCAATTATTCTTGTTGTCACAAATGGTCTAACTGCATCATGGGTAACAATAATATCATCTTCATATAATCCATATTTTTTTTCAATATATTGACAACCATTCATAATAGTTTCATTTCTCGTTGAGCCACCTTCTACAATATCTATTTCTTTTCCAGGTAAATATTTTTCAATGATATCTTTTGTATGACTAATCCAGTCCTTAGGTACACATACAATAATTTTATCAATATTTTTATTAATAACGAATTGTTCAATTGTGTGTATCATTATAGGTTTAGTACCCAGCATAAGAAATTGTTTAGGCATTTCAGTGTTGCCCATTCTTTTTCCTTGTCCACCCGCAAGTATTTCCGCATAAATCATATTTTTAATCTCCTAACTCTTAAATAATTATATCAAAACAAAAACACAATTCAAATATATATAATGTTATAAATCAATTCAATTAATTATAATTACAATTTAATTACTTTACAATTATATGCATAAAACCACTCTAAAACTTAAATAAAGCTCAATTAGGATGTTTTTTCTGAATATACGAATAAAACTATGATTTATTTTAAAATCCTTTCTAAATGCATTAAAACAGTTAAATAATAAAAAATCAGACATATTATCATAAAACATGTCTGATAAAGTACAACTTTTATAGGTTATCTTATTTATTTAACATTTTATAACTATTTATCATTTTTTAAAATTTCTTGGCAATCATAACATGGGTTGGTAGGAACAGTTTGAATTTCAATCTTTATACCTTTGTTGATTAACTCTTGCATAATTTCTTTTTCATTTTCATCAGCAGAAATGCTTTGATAGAATTTTTTTCTTTTTCCACTCATTCCCATACCACCAATATTGAATTTATCAATATCAATTCCAGCATCTATTAAAGTCTTAATAGTTGATGGTGATTTAGCGATGATCATTGTTGGTTTATCTAAACCTTTTTTTAATGTTTCAACAGCACCTTCTACAGATTTAATTTCAACAGTTTTTTCTTTCGGAATTAATAATTGAAACATCTTTTGCATAAATGGATCTTTACTAGAAAAATCATCAATACACATGATATTTCTTACATTTGTATAGACATTTAACCAAGCATTTACAACTTGTCCATGTATTAAACGGTCATCAACTCTAACGAATATAATATTTTCTTGCATATCTTTCCTCCCATTTTCTAAGAACTATGGATTAATTATAACATTTTTTATTAGAAATAAATGTTATTTTATATTTATCAATTATAACTTTTAATATTAAGATAAAATATATAGCTATTATACTTCTAACTACAATATTCTTATAGATACTTTTTTATATTTTTTATCAAAGTAAATATATTAGAGAATTTTATAATAGTGGTTCAAAAATTTTAAATATATAGGCTATTATTTTTGTTAAAAGTTTTTGTTTTAGCACTTCTTCATTTGTTATTTCTAAACTTTCATTAATTGAAGCTAACATGTCGTTTTTTACATCTAATACTGCATCATTACCATATAAATAAACAGCATTTTCAAAGTGATGGTATAAACTTCGATAATCTAAATTTATAGTTCCAACAATTGCTTTTTTATCATCAGAAACCATCATTTTTCCATGAACAAAACCTTTAGTATATTCATATATTTTTACTCCAGCTTCTATCATAGTTTTATAGTATGATTTGGCTATTTTATTTATGTATTTTTTATCTGGTATTCCTGGTAGTAAAATTCTTACATCTATACCCTTTTTAGCAGCAAATTTAATTGAATTTAAAAACTCGTCGTCTAAGATAAAATAAGGACTCATAATATAAACGTATTTTTTTGCTTGATTTAAAACATCCAAATAAACATTTTTGCCTACTAAGTATTTGTCCATAGGTATATCACCATATGGAATTACATACCCTTTTTGTTCATATTTTAATCCATTAGAGCAGTTTATATATTCTATTTCTTTTTCATTTATGGCTATTACTGACATTTTAAGAAACATTACAGTAAATGATTTAACAGCTTCACCTTTAATCATTACAGCTGTATCTTTCCAATATCCAAAAACTTCTTTTTCGTTAATATATTCATCAGCTAAATTAATTCCACCTGTAAATGCCACTTTTCCATCAATAACTGTCATTTTTCTGTGATCTCTAAAATTAAAATATGTTGAAATAAATGGATAAAGTGGAGCAAATTTAACACATTTTATGCCAATTTTATTTAATCTTTTATGATAGTTAGCAGGTAGTTTTGTAAAATCACAGGTTCCATCATATATTACCCTAACATCAACTCCAACACTAACCTTTTCAATTAAAATCTCTAAAATCTGATTCCACATCTTTCCTCTGTCAATAATGAAATATTCTAAAAATATAAATTTTTCTGCTTTTTTTAATTCTTCAATATAAACAGGAAACATTTCTTCCCCAGAAGGAAAATATTTAACTTCACAATTAGAATATATACCTCTATTACCAGCTTTTTTTAAGTAATTATGTAAATGATAAAGTTCAATATCATCTTTTTTTATCTTTTTAAGTAGTTTTTCATCAGTCTCAATATATTGTGAAAAATCAAGATTCTTATTAATAAAATATTTTTTATATCGATTATTAAATATATCAAGTTTAACAAATAAATATGCAACACTACCCAAAATTGGTACCAATAGAATAATAACAGCCCAAGTTATTTTATATGATTCATAATCTTCATCGTCATTTAACATATAAAGCAATATTATAAAATCAAAAATTACTATAATGCTAATAATTGGAATGATATAATCTAGAAGTTTTAGATAAATTACTATGATAAAAATTATTTCTAAAAGCAATATTAAAAAGACAAAACCAGTTGAACCAAACAAAAAAGATAGCTTGGACATTCTATTTTTTTCAGATAAAAATACTGCTTCGATATCTTTTTTATTTTTCATATTATCTAAATAATTTCCCTATATCTGAAATAGTTATTAAAATAAATAAAGCTAAAACTAAAAACATAGAAATAGTTAAAACAATTGATTCTATTTTCTCATCTCTTTTACCTATAATCACTTCAATAATTGTCATTAAAATTCTTCCACCATCAAATATTGGAATTGGAATCAGATTCATTACACACAGAGATATAGAAATAGATGCTACCAGCGAGAAATAAGACATTAAACTGTATGATAATGCTTCCTCTGTTATAGAATACATTCCAACAATACCAGAAACATTTTCTAAACCAATATTACCAGTGAAAATCGATATAACTGACTTAAAAGTCAAAATCGCACTTTCGAAAGTATGTTTTATACCTTCAACTATAGCTTCAGGACCTTTTAATTTTTGAAATTCGGTTTCTCCTGAAAAAACAATACCAATTAAATAAGATTTACTTTTCTCATCATAAACAGGCTCAACTAAAATATCAATTGTTTCATTACCTCTTAAAACTGTTAATGTATAAGCTCCCTTATGTAAAGAATTATTTACCGCCACATCATATGTTGTTTTAATTTCTACTTTTTCATTATTTGCATAAGTAATAGCAATTATTTCATCTTCAACCATTAAACCAGCACTTTGAGCTGGAGAATTTTCAATTACTTGTTCAATAATTGCTTTTGGATAAATAGCTTTAACTCCAACAGCAGAAAATATTGAAATAAAAATAACCATTGCTAATAGAAAGTTAAAAATTGGTCCAGATAAGAGAATAACAATTCTTTTTAAAGCTGAAACACCATAAAACGTCCTTTCTTCCTCAATTGTAAATGCTTCAGATTTAGTTGTTTCCTCATCCGAATTTTCATTTTCTTCATCTAATTTATTTTCATCCACCATTGCAGTGTAACCACCAAAAGGAATTGCTCGTAATGTGTATAAAGTTTCTTTTCCTTGGTGTGAAAGCAATTTTGGGCCAAACCCCACTGCAAATTCTTTAACATAAACATTAAAAACCTTGGCTGCTAACATATGACCAAGTTCATGGAAAGTAATCAATACTCCAATCATCAATATAAATAAAATAAATGTCATAATTTACTTAATACTTCCTTTACTTTTTTTACTGCCCAATCATTAGACTCAATAATTTGATCCAAAGTTGGATTTTCTATATAAATTTCTTTTCCTAATCTAACAACTTCAAAATTAATTTTTTCAATATCTAAAAAAGAAATTTTATCTTCTAAAAACAATTCAACTGCTTCTTCATTAGCACCGTTTAGTATTGCTGGCATATTACCATCTAAATAACCCACCGCATAGGCTAAATCTAAAAGTGGAAATCTTTTAAAATCTGGATTTTTAAATGTAAGTGTTCCTAAATCTGTCAATGATAAAACATTAGAGTTGTTATTGATTCTTCTTGGGTAAGTAAGAGCATATTGAATTGGTAATCTCATATCAGTAACACCTAATTGAGCAATAACAGTATTATCGACATACTCAGTCATTGAATGAACAATACTTTCTGGATGCATAATAACTTCAATTTGTTCATATGGAATGTCAAATAGCACATGAGCTTCTATTACTTCAAAACCCTTATTCATCATTGTAGCTGAATCAATAGTTATTTTACTGCCCATTTTCCATCTTGGGTGTTTCAAAGCCTCTTCTTTAGTAACATTTTTTAAATCTTCTCTATTTAAGTCTCGGAAAGCTCCACCTGAAGCGGTGATAATTAATTTTTTAAGATCTTTTCTAACATTACCTCTTAAAGTCTGAAAAATAGCGGAATGTTCAGAATCTACCGGAATTAATCTTACTTTATATAATTTTGCTTTGTCCATTACAATACTACCTGCAGCTACTAAAGATTCTTTATTAGAAATTGCAATATCACATTTATGTTCAATAGCATTAAGTGTTGGAAGCAATCCGACAAATCCTTGCAAACAATTACAAACCATATCAATGTCTTGAAGCGATGTTAAAGATATTAAACCATCATCTCCAAAAAAGAATTTTGTTTTTGGGTATTTATCTTTAATTCTTAAATAATCTTCATAATACTGAACACAGCCATATTCTAATGGATATTTATTTAAATAATCCTCTAAAAAATTGACTCTAGTACCAACAGCCAAAGCTACAACTTCAAAAAGATCTTGATGTTGAATTAAAACATCGACTGTTTGAGATCCTACAGAGCCAGAAGCTCCTAATACAACAATACGTTTTTTCATAATAAATTACTCATTAGGCAAAACATCACTAAACAGTTAAACGTTAATGAATCTACTCTATCTAATACTCCACCATGTCCTGGAAATAAATTACCAAAATCTTTAATGTTAAAGTGTCTTTTAATTGCACTAAAAGATAAATCTCCAATTTGCCCTAAAGCTGGCATAATTAGTGATCCTGAAATCAAAAAAGTTAAATTGATTTCTTTGATAAAGAAATAACCGAACAAAAATGAAATAATTGCACCAAATATATAACCGCCTAATGTTCCTTCTATTGTTTTATTTGGTGATATTCTTGGATTTAATTTATGCTTACCAAATGCTTTACCTACAAAAAAGGCAAAAGTATCAGTAATATATGTTGCTAAACAAGTATAAATTAAGAGCATTTTATTAATTGAATACATCATATCAATTGAGGCAATAGTTAGTATGATAATATTAAAAACCAAGAAAATAAGACCAATATACTCAAAACTAACTTCTTGATATAACACTAATATTAAAAATAAAAATATTAATACAATGCAATTCAACTGAATAAAATATTCAAAATTAAAAGCAGTAATTAAACCTAAAATAAAAATAATATAGATACTATAAATTGTCCATTTTGGCCATTTATCAGAAAAGAGTCTTAATATTTCATAGCAACCCACCACAACAAAAAAACTAGCTATTATTTTAAAGAAAATTCCTCCCAATAATAATGCTGGAACTAATACTATTAACAATCCTAAAGCAGTGATAATTCGTTGTTTCATAGTAAACCTCCAAATCTTCTTTGTCTATTACTATATTCTTCTATTGCTTTTAAAAACATATCGCCATTAAAATCTGGCCAATAACAATCAGTAAAAATAAACTCAGTATAAGATATTTGCCACAACAAGAAATTAGAAATACGATAATCAAGACTTGTTCTAATCATTAAATCAACATCTGGATAATTTTTAGTAGAAATATTATTAGTTATATCTTGCTCGGTAATACTTGTAATACTTCCATTTTTAATGATTTCATTTACTGCTTGGACAATATCATTTCTTCCACCATAATTTAATGCAAACACTAAAGTCAAACCATTGTTATTTTTTGTTTTTTCAATTGCTTTATGTATAACATTTATGGTTTTTATAGGTAAAGCTGACAAATCACCAATAGTTTCAATTCTAATATTCTTTTCCATCAATTCTTTAAGAAACTTATCAAAAAAAACTGCTGGTAAAGACATTAAATAATCAATTTCTTCTTTTGGTCTTTTCCAATTTTCAGTTGAAAAGGCATACAAAGTTAAAACTTTCACGCCTAGTTCATTAGCTTTAAGAGCAATATTTCTAACATTATCTGTCCCAACAAAGTGGCCATAAGATCTAGGTTTATTTTGTTTTTTAGCCCAGCGACCATTTCCGTCCATGATAATGGCTACATGTTGTGGAATGTTCATAACTAAACTGTCATGATTTCCTTATTTTTAGCACTAGCAATTTCATCAATTTGCTTAATTGCATCATCTGTAGCTTTTTGAATATCTTCAACTAAACTTTTTGAATAATCTTCAGGAAGAGTCTTATCTTTTTTTACTAAGTCATTACCTTCTCTTCTAATATTTCTAATTGCTACTTTAGCATCTTCAGCCATCTTAAGAACTTGAGCTGTATACTCTTTTCTTTTCTCTTCTGTTAATTGAGGAACATTAATTCTAATTTGAGTTCCTTCATTTTGAGGAGTTAAACCTAAATTAGCTGCAAATATTGCTTTTTCAATGTCTTTTACAATATGCATTTCATAAGGTTTTATTAATAATTGTTTTCCCTCAATAACTGAAATACCAGCTACCTGATTAATTGGTGTCTCCATTCCATAATAATCAATCGTAACATGTGCAATTAAGCCAGGATTAGCACCTGAAGTTCTAATTTGAGTTAAACTGCTTTCAAAAACTTCAATAGAGCTATTCATTTTCTCTTTTACATAATCTACTTGCGACATATAACAACCTCCTAAATGTTTTTTATAATAGTTCCAATTTTTTCACCCGAAACTACTTTGGAAATATTTTCAATTTCATTCATGTTAAATATTATTGTTTCGATATTATTATCTTTGCACATACTAGCTGCTGTCAAGTCCATAACATTTAATTCTTTTTCAATCATTTCTTGATAAGTTAATTTTTCAAATTTTTTAGCTGTAGGATCTTTCCTAGGGTCAGCATTATACACTCCATCAACTCCATTTTTGGCCATTAATATAGCTTGACAACCTATTTCAGAAGCTCTTAATGCACTTGCTGTATCAGTTGAAAAGTATGGATTACCTGTTCCACCACCATATACAACAATTCCACCATTTTCTAAAACATCAATAGCTTTACGATAATCGATTATATCGCATATCCTAGTACATTCTATGGCACTTTGCATATAAGCATATAAACCATTTTCTTGACATGCACCACAAATTGCTAAAGCATTAATCATCGTACCTAACATTCCCATTTTATCTGCTTCTACTCTAGGCAAACCAATTTCAGAAGCAAATTTTCCACGCATGATATTACCACCACCAACGACAATTGCTACCTGTACGCCCATTTCTGTAACTTTCTTTAACTGTAAAGCTAATCTTTTTAGCATATCAGAAGAAAATGTTGCTTCCTTTTCGCTTAATGCTTCACCTGATAATTTTAATAAAACTCTTTTATACATACAAGACTCCTTTTAATAATTTATCAAACAACTAATATTGTTGTCTACTCTTCATCTGTTCTAACTAGGACATCTCTAGGTTTAGAACCCTTTGAACCTGAAATTATTCCTTCTTGTTCTAGAGCATCAATAAATTTTGCTGCTCTAGGAAATCCAAGTGAATATCTTCTTTGAAGTCCACTAGCAGAAACAGTCTTTTGAGTCATAACCCATGACTTGATATTACCATATAACGGATCATTATTACATGAACTTACATTAGTATCAAAATCATCTCCTTTATCATCAATCATAAAAATATCTTCATATTGTGGAATATAACCACTATCAGATAAGTACGAGACAACTCTAGAAATTTCTTGATTAGAAACATAGACACCTTGAATTCTTTGTTGTGATGTTGAACCAGATTCCATAAATAACATATCACCGTTGTTTAATAATGATTCAGCACCAATAGTGTCTAATATAGTTCTTGAGTCATATGATGAAGCAACTTTAAAGGCAATTCTTGAAGGAATATTAGCTTTAATAACTCCAGTAATTACATCTGTTGAAGGTCTTTGAGTAGCTAAAATTAAATATATTCCTGCAGCTCTTGCTTTAGCTGCTAACCTTTGAATATAAATTTCAATTTCTTTTCTATGAGTTATCATTAAATCTGATAATTCATCAATGATACATACTATATTACACATTTTTTGAGTTGTTTTCTCATTGGCATTATAGTCTTTGATACTATTTACATGAATTGAGGCAAACTTTTCATAACGTTCATCCATAAGTACACAAAGTTTCTTTAAAGCATCACTAGCCTTCTCATTTTCGGAAATAATTGGACAAGCTAAGTGAGGAATCTCTTTATATTTAGTAAATTCAACTTTTTTAGGATCTACTAATACCAATTTAACCTCACTTGGTCTAGAACTCATAAGTAGCATTAAAATAATACTATTAATACATACTGATTTACCCATTCCAGTAGCTCCAGCAATTAATAAATGAGGAAATTTATCAATTGATGCATAAACATTGTTGCCTGTTATATCTTTTCCTAAAGCAACAGTAAGTGGATTCTTTTTATATTCTGGTTTAATATTTTTTAATAACTCTGACAATCTAACTGCTGTTCTTTCTTCATTAGGTATTTCAAATCCAACAGCAGACTTGCCTGGAATAGGAGCTACTATTCTAAGGTCTGTTACTGCTAAAGACATTTTGATATTTTCTTCAATAGAAGCATATTTTCTAATATTGAAATTTCCAATAGGTGAAACTTCAAATTGAGTTACTGAAGGACCAATATTAACTCCTTCAAGCTTACTTTCATAACCAAAACTTTCTAAGACCTCTGCTAATTCTTCCCACTTAACTTTGGCATTTTCATTATTAGTAGAACTTTTCTTACTGATTGAATAAGTATCTAATTTATCAATACCAGGAAGCTTATAATTTTTCTCATTATAAATAATCCTTTGTGATGGTGCAGATAAATCAAATGATAATACCTCAATTGGTTTACTATCAATAGTTTCAGGTTTAGAGACGATTTCTTTAGCTACAGATACTATTTCCTGCTTTTCAAATTCTTTGTCTTTGCTTCTTAAATCGGTTGAAACAAACAAACTTTTTTCTTTTTCGAGTTGCTTTTTCCTTTCTTTTTCTTTTTGAGCTTCTTCTCTTCTTTTTGCTCTTTCTTCTTGTTTTTGTTTTTTATAATTAGAAAAATCAGCTTTTACTTGATCGAAGTCTTTATCATTGAAATCAAAATGAATGATTACTGATAAAAGTATCAAACCTGTTTCAACAATATAAATTCCCATATAACCTAAAAAAGATGAAAATAAACTATAAAAGAAAGTGCCGATTAAACCACCATCATTAGTGATTACTCCATTGAAAATTTTCTTTGAGTTTTCAAAAAAATTATTAATTAATTCAAAGCCGATAGATTTATCTTTTTGTATTGATAAAAATATTAGAACTGAAAGTAAAATAGCGACAGCAGAAACAATATATTTATAACCGAATGAAAATTTAAAAATGATACATAATCCAGCTATAATCATTGTTGCAAACGAAATAAACCAACATTTACCAAGGAAGTAGCGTGAACATTTAAATAAAAAATCTCCTAAGAAAGCTGTTTCTTCATAAAGCAAACCAATTAAACCAAGTGAAATTAGTATTACTCCATATGTAATACGTATTACTGTTAATTCTTCTTTTGAATACCTTCTTCCATTTTTAATAATCTTAGTATTGGTTTTTCTTTTTCTAGTCATTAAATCTCCTACACATTTATTTCTATGATAGCTGGTATAATCATTGGACGTTTACCAGTTTCTCTTGCCACATATCTTTCTATTCTACTTCTTAGTTCAACTTTTGCTTCTAAATTTTCATAAGTACCATTTTCAACTTTTTCAGTTATAACATCTACAACAATTTTACCAATGTTTTTTATTAAATATTCACTGTCTTTGACATAGAACACACCTCTTGATTGAACATCAGGTCCACCAATTATATCCTTTGTCTTATAATTAATTGCTACCCCAACAATGATAACTCCATCAGTTGATAAAGTTGTACGATCTTTAAACACATGTGAAGTGATACTTTTATTATCTTGAGTATCAATCAAAATTTCACCAATTTTTTCAACATATTCAGAAGTTGATTTTAATCTACCATCTGAAAAAGTAGCTATTTGACCATTATCCAAGATAATAATTTTATCAGGAGTATATCCATTTGACAAAGCTAAATTAGCTGCCGAAATGAAATTACGATAGTCACCCATGACAGGTAGAACATATTTTGGTTTTAACAATGACAGAATCATTTTTATATCTTCACTTGATGGATGCAATGATAAAACCTGTTTTGGATCTAGTTTAAAGATATTGACATTATCTTTATATAATTCATTCTCCATTAAGTTAGCTTGTTTTTCAGTTCCAGGAACCATTGGTGAAGCAATAATTACAGTATCAGTTGTTCTAAGTTCAATTTTACTTTCTTCACCTATTGCTATTTTGTTCATAACATTAAATACATTTGCTCCATCACCAGAAACAATAATAATACAATCATCAATTTCATTATTAAACTGTTTTTCATTTATTTGCATTTTTTCTGGAATATTATAGTATTCATTTAAGGCAAACAAAGCTATAAGATTTCTCATTTTTTTGTCAAAAAAGAAGACTTTCTTTTTATATTCAGCAGCAACAGCAATTATTTCTCTTAATCTAAAAAAGTTTTGCTCATAAAGAGTAAAAAACACTCTTCCAGAAGCATCTTCAATAATTGGACGAATAATATTTGAGATACGATGCCTTGGTGAAGTAAAACCTTCTTTATCTGCATATGAAGATTCAATTAAACAGCACAAAACACCTTCTTTTCCAATATCAGCAATTGCTGCGATGTCACATTCATAAGCATTATCACGCATATCAAAATCAACAACAAATTGTTCTGCAACAACGATATGTCCTTGATCAGTTTTAAATGAGACGCCAATAGCATCAGGAGTTGAATGAGTTAATCCAAAAGTTGTTAACTCCACATCATCAATTACTGTTTTACCATATCTTGGTAATATCTTAACTTTTAAATGAGATTTTCTCATTTTCTTAAGCTCTTCTTTGATTAAGATTGTACATAAATTTGGAGCATAGACATCTGCTTCAATTTCTTTAAGCAAATAAGGAAGTCCGTCCATCATATCATCATGAAAGTGAGTGATAATAATACCACTTAATCTATCTTTATTTTCTATAACATAACTAAAATCATTTACAATGTATTCTACTCCAAATTGATTCTCCTCGGGTCTTTTGATACCGCAGTTTACAACAAAGAGTTTTTTACCAATTTCAATACAATACATATTTTTGCCATATTCATCTAGTCCGCCTAAAGCAAATATCTTTATATTATTCATATTCCTCCTTTTCAAAATGAACTTGTATACCATTCAGTGAGTTTTTCATACCCTGAGTAATTTTCACATAAATTATATCACCTATTTCAGCTTTATCATAACTAAAATTAACCAACTTCTGTTGAGGAGTATACCCAGACATAATATTTGGATTTGTTTTAGAATACCCATCAACTAAAACTTCAACAATTTTTCCTTCCCATTTTTTATTATTAAGTTTTGAATAATATCCTAGTCTTTCATTTAATCTTTGAAGACGTTTCTTTTTCTCTTCAATTGAAATAGAATCTTCCATTCTAGCAGCAGGAGTTGCTTCTCTAGCTGAAAAAACAAAAGAATAAGCATTATCATATTTACAATATTCAACCATTTCTAGTGTATCTAAAAACTGCTCTTCAGTTTCATTTGGAAAACCTACAATAATATCAGTAGAAATGGCTACATCTTTTATTTTTGTCTTTATTTTATCAAATAATTCTTTATATTCTTTAGCGGTATATCTTCTATTCATCAACTTCAAGATATCATCATTACCAGATTGCAAAGGCAAATGAATAAAAGGCATTATATTCTTTCTACTAGCAACAATATCAATCATTTTATCATCAAAATCCCAAGGATGTGATGTTGTAAATCTTATTCGTTTAAAGCCTGTATCACTTACTTTTTCTAATAAGTCACCAAAAGTATAACCTTCAGATAAATCTTTGCCATAAGCATTCACATTTTGTCCTAGCAAAGTTATTTCTTTATACCCTTTATCTTTTAAACTATTAACCTCATTTAGGATATCTTCAAGTTTTCTTGAGCGTTGTTGACCACGAGTATAAGGAACAATACAATAAGTGCAAAACTTATCGCAGCCATCCATAATATTAACAAAAGCTTTATGCTTAAATTGTCTAACTGATGGTAAATCTTCATAAATACTACCTAAAGTAGAAAAAACTTCAACCTTTCTTTTTTTAGTATTTATAACATTTTCTAACAAATTTGGTAAAGCAGTGATATTATGAGTGCCAAAAATTAGTTCTACAACTGGGTATTTTTCTATAATCATTTTTACCATCTGTTCTTGTTGAGGAATACATCCACATAAACCAATAACCATATTTGGATTTAAACGTTTAAAAGATTTCAAATAACCAATTGTCCCTAATATCCTTTTTTCAGCATTTTCTCTAATCGCGCAAGTATTTAATATTATAATATCAGCATCTTTTAACTCACCAGTAAAAGTGTATCCCATATTCTCTAAGATACCACTAATGACTTCTCCATCTCTAACATTTGCTTGACAACCATAAGTAGCAACATGATATTTAAAACCAACACCTAATTGTTTTTGACTTTCGCTCAATGAAACTGAATTATATACAATTGGCACTTGGTATGCTTTATTTCTAAAACGTGCCTCTTTGGCACTTGGTAATTTATATTCGTTCATAATTATATTCTCACAAAAAACCAAGCAGGTTTTGCTTGGTTATTCTTGACTAATAGCTTGTACTGGGCAGTCTGCTACGCATGCTCCACAATCAATACATACGTCTTCATTGCATTCAGCTTGTCCATTTTCGTCTAACTCTAATGCTTCAACTGGGCAACTTGCTAAACAAGCACCACAACCAATACATAAGTCTTTATTAACAGTAACTGGCATATTCATCAAGTCTCCTTTTCCTTTTTGTATTATAACATATTTATGATAATTTACAACATTTATGACTTTATTTACGATATATGATTTAAGGCAATACTTTCTATTAATTTAAGAAGTTCATAACTCTGAAGATTACGTGTTACTATGCGATAAATATTATCTGATGAAAAAATATGTAATAATAATACATATGTTGTTGGACCAGCATCATATAATTGATAAATAATTTCATATCCGTAAAAACTACTATAAATATTGCCAAATTCTTTATAATTTTCTTTTTCAAACCATTCATACTTAAATGTATGAAATTCATCGATTGATAAAGTAGATTTTTCTACTGTTATTGAAGTTATATTTTGATAAAAATTGTAATTTTCAACTTTATTTCTATATGTATAACCATATTCTAATTCTTCTGTTTCCTTAACGATAAAAGGAATGGTTATTTTTATTTCTTCAAAATAAATATCTTGTTTTTTTGGAATTACATTAAGTATAATAATTCCCAAAATTATAATAATTAAAACTAGTATAGGTATTGCTTTCTTTTTCATTTTATAACACCTCAATTATTATTTTAAATTAAATTTGATCAGAATATCTATAAAAAAAGTCATTTATTTAAAAATGACTTTTTTATGGTCTGATTTGAATTCTTTCAATCTTAATTGCTTTTAACTCACTTAAATCAATATCTACAACTACAGCTGATAATATTGCTTCCTCAGTTGAAATAGTATATCTTGTTTTAATCTCATCTAGCATTGATGTTAGTACCTCATCAGTATCTCTTCCTAATACTGAATTATATGGACCAGTCATTCCAACATCACAAATAAAGGCACATCTATCAAATATAGCTTCATCTGCTGTTTGAATATGAGTATGTGTTCCTACAATCATCTGAACTTCTTTTTTAAAATATTGCATAAAGGCATATTTTTCACTTGTAGCTTCAGCATGTATATCGACAATTTTAATATCACAGGGATTATCTTTTAATAGTTTTTCTAAAGCTTCAAAAGGAGTTTTAGTGGTATTTGTCATAAAAATACTCCCACACACATTAAATATGCCAATTTTTTTATTTTTAAATTCAATTAAATGAACTGCTTTACCAAAATTTTCTGGTTCTAAATTAGCTGGTCTAATTAACTTACCAGCATCATCAATAAAAGTGAATATATTATCTTTACTAAATGTATGGTTACCCATTGTAATGCAATCTACTCCAAGGTTAATAAAGAAATCATAAATCTTTTTAGTGATTCCCTTACCATGGGCAGAATTTTCTCCATTAACAATCAGTAAATCATAATTATATTTTTCTTGTAAAAAGGGAAGATGATTGCTTAAAGCTTTTCTTCCCTGTTTTCCAACAATATCTCCAACAAATAATACTCTTAACATTATTTTGCAGTCTCGCTTGCTCTAGTTTCTCTAATTACAGTTACTTTGATTTGACCAGGATAAGTTAATTCATTTTCAATTCTGTTTTTTATTTCTCTAGCAACTCTATAGCAGCTAGTATCATCAATACGATCTGGTTGAACCATAACTCTAATTTCTCTACCTGCTTGAATTGCATAAGATTTTTCAATTCCTTCAAAACTATTAGCAATCTTTTCTAATTCTTCTAATCTATTTACATAGTTTTCTAATGATTCATATCTTGCACCTGGTCTAGCAGCTGATAATGTATCAGCAGCTGCAACTAAGTTAGAAATAATAGAAGTAGGTTCTTCATCTCCGTGATGTGAGGCAATAGCATTCAGTACAATTTCATTTTCACCATATTTTTTACATACTTTCATACCTAGTTCAACATGGCTTCCCTCTTGTTCAAAGTCAATTGCTTTACCTATATCATGTAATAAGCCAGCACGTTTTGCTAGTGACTGTTTACAGCCAAGTTCAGCAGCCATCATACCAGCTAAATGGGCAACTTCAATAGAGTGTTGTAAAACATTTTGACCATAAGAATAACGATATCTTAATCGACCAATTAATTTTATCATTTCCCTATCAATTTTACCTAAACCCAGTTGAAATACTGCTTCTTCTCCTGCTTTTTGGATGACATCATTAATTTCTGCGGTTTTCTTTTGAACTACTTCTTCAATTCTTCCTGGTTGGATTCTACCATCTTTTATTAAGTGTTCCATTGTTAAACGAGCAATTTCTCTTCTTATTGGATCAAAACAAGAGATAGTAATTGTTTCTGGAGTATCATCAATTATTAAATCAACTCCAGTAGCTTGTTCAATAGCACGAATATTTCTTCCTTCTCTACCTATAATTCTGCCCTTCATTTCTTCTGAAGGTAAGCCTACAACTGCTACAGTTCTATCAATTGTTTCTTCTTGTGAATATCTTTGAATAGCCTGCCCTATGATGTTTTTAGCAACATCACTGGCAACAGCTTTTGCTTCTTCTTCTTGTTCTTTGATATATAATGCCATTTCATTGGCAGTTTGATTTTTTACAACTTCAAATAATTCTTCTTTAGCTTCTGAAGCTGTCAAATTAGCGACTTTTTCCAGTACACTAGTTTGGATGTCAATCTTATTTTGTAATTCTGCTTGCATCTTGTCTAAATCAGCAGATCTTTTATTTAAATCGTTTAATTTATCATCAACCTGTTTTTCTTTGGTATGTAATTTTTCCTCACGAAAGTTGAGATTGTCATCTCTCCTTGCGAGTCTGTTTTCTAAATCAGTAATTTCTTGACGCTGTTTTTTCAATTCTTTTTCAGCATTAAGTTTTAATTCATAAGCAGCACTTTTACCGTCCAATACTGCTTGTCTTTTAACAGCATCAGCTTCAATATTTGCTTCTTTTATAACTAATTCAGCTTTTTGTTGATTTTTGTTTAAACCGATTTTAGACATAACATTCATAAATATTATGCCTATTAATAAACCTGCACTAATTCCCAAGATGAAGGCTGTTGTCGTATTCATATATTAAACCCTCCATCTAATTTTAAATTAACATTACTATTTTACCACATTTTTCACACAATTCCATACATAATATAGTTTTGTTACTTAAAATATTAAAAATTAATTCGTTTTTTGAAAAAACAAATACACAAATTCAAATATATCTATTATAAAAAACTTTTAAATATATTATATATTTAACCTAAAAATCTCTTCTTTAAGCGCTGTAATAAACCTTCATTTTCTTTTTTAGCATCATAAGATTGTAATTCTTCCATTGAGAAGTACTCTCTTAAAACATCTTGAGAATGCTTTTTAGAATCATAATTTTTATTTATATAAGAACCATCACTTTGCATAATCCAACCAATTGATTCATCATTTTTTTCAACCGAAAGAATATGATTAACTCGCACTTTTAAATCTGGTTGTTTTATTTGAATAAATGCTTCTACACGTCGTTGTGTATTACGATTTAAAAAATCGCCAGAACCAATAAATATACGTGCTCTACCACCGTCACCAAATTTAAAAATACGACTATGTTCTAAATGACGACCAACAATTGATTTTACTGTAATATTATCAGTATATTCTTTTACATTTGGTAATAAACAGCAAATTCCACGAATAAGTAAAAAGACTTTAACTCCTTGTTGAGATGCTTCAATTAATTTTTCCATAATTAAAACATCATTCATTGAATTTAACTTAATTTCTATATTTCCATTGCCATTTAATTTATGATATTCAATTTCATTATCAATTTCCTTTATTACTTCACTTCTAAATGACAGTGGCGCAATCCATAAAGTATCATTACCTTCAACTATTTCATTAACAGAAAGGGCATCAAAAAGTAGATTAGCATCTTCGCCAACCATACTATCTGAAGTAATATAAGCTAAATCCGTATATTGCTCTTGAGTATTTTCGTTAAAATTACCTGTTCCTACATAAGTAAAATACCTAATTCTATTTTTTTCACGCATAGTAATCAAACATACTTTTGAATGTACTTTATAATCTGATAAACCATAATGAATAGTACAACCAGCATCTTCCAGTATTTTAGAGTAATCAATATTAGATTGTTCATCAAAACGAGCTCTTAATTCCATAACAGCTACAACTTGTTTCCCTTTTTCTGCTGCATAAGCAAGAGCACTCGCAATTCGAGATGGACTTGAAAGACAATAAAGGGTTATTTTTATTGATACGACATTAGGATTATTAGCTGCTTCATAAAGTAATTGAATGAATGGTTGTGAACTTTGATATGGATAATGCAACAGTAAGTCATTGTTTTTTAAGTAATCTAGTCCACTTTGATTAGCGAAATCAATAGAGTTTACAGGTGATACGGCTGGGTAAATATCATTTGGATGTTTATCTTTAAATGCTCGTTTTAAACCAAATCCAAATTCTAAATCCAATGGATAATTATTAACGACAACAACATCTTGTTTCAAGTTTAAAACTTTTTTAAGATAATCATTAAAATCGCCAGAAACTGAATGAGACAATTGAACACGAACAATTCCAAGTCGTTTTCTCTTTATTAATACTTTTTCCATAATATTAAGAAAATCTTCATGTTCGTCCATCATTTCAGTTGCTATATCGATATCAGCATTTCGTGTAACTCTTAAAGTAATAGCTTCTTTTACTGTATATTTTTTAAATATACTTGATAAATTGTGAGTAATTAAATCACTTGTAATTACGACACGTTCTCTTTCATTAATAGAATAATTAATAAATTTTGGTAAGTTTTCAGTATGTACAATTCCATAACGAATTCTATTATTCTTATCTTCTAATTGAGCCATAACATAGGATTGTTTGTTTTTCAAAAAAGGAAATGGATGATGTGGATCAACAATTTGAGCAGATAATAATGGTTTAATCTCTTTGTTGAAATAATCCCTTGTTAAAAGTTCATCAACTTTTTCTAAGTTATCCATCTGTAAAATACTTATACCAATTTGTGGTAATTTACCTAGAACTTTTCTAATTGCTTTTTCAACTTCTTTATCATGACTATTTAACCATTTCCAAACTTCATTAATTTGTTCTTGAGCTGTTTGTCCTGTTTTATCATCGATTTTATCGGGAATAACAATCATCTGATCAGATAACGATCCAATACGCACCATAAAAAATTCATCAAGATTACTTCCATAGATAGATACGAACCCTAAGCGTTCTAAAAGCGGTGTTGCTTCATCAAGTGCTTGATATAAAACTCTTTTATTAAACTCTAACCAGGAAATTTCTCGATTTATAAACAAATTTGGTGTCACACTTTTTTTATGTTCCATATATTATCTCCTTTTTGTTTATGATGTAATTAATTAAGTAACCTTCCCTTGCTCCTGCATAAGAAACAATTATTTCCTCAGACCGATAATATTTCATTATTGAATACAAAATTAATGTACCCGGTACAATTGTATGAATTCGATCTGGAATTACTTTCAATATAGTGTCTTGAATTTCATTTGGATTTTTCATTATATTCACAATTTCTTTTAACTGCGAAAAAGTAATCGTATCTTGAGTACTATCATTAAATATTATATTTTTTAATTTTAATAATGCTCTTATACTTCCACCAACACCTATAATTGTTTGAATTTTCTTTGGGTGACTATCATTTAATGTTAAAAGCACTTTAGCATTTCGACATATACTCTTTATTTCAGATTTATTTGGTAAAAAACCACTAACATAGTTACGATAAAAATTTAAAGAACCCATAGGAAGTGAAGTTGAACTTTCTATTTTATTATTCTTAAAAGGAACAAGTTCACAGGAACCACCACCAATATCAACGACAAGTCCACTATCTCTTTGGACAACTGAATGGGCGCCAATATAACCTAATTCTCCTTCTTCATTTCCTGAAACTAAATGAATATCAAATCCAAGAGTTTCTTTTACTCTTTGAATAATTTCATGACTATTTTTTATATTTCTTAAAGAAGCTGTTGCAAACGGATAAACTCTTGTAATATTTAATCTTTTTAATATTAAATCAAACCTTTTTAAAACATCTAAAAGTTTTATAATGCCACTTTCTGCCAAAACTCCATTTTCTACATGACTAATCAGTCCTGCCATTTCTTTTGAACTAAAAGCTTGTTCAAAAAAATCTTCTTTTATAATATAAACATTCATTCTAATTGTGTTAGAACCTATATCAATAATTGCTAGCATAAAGTCTCCTCTTAAAATAATTATATCATGACTAATATTATACAACATTGAATATTAAAAGAGAGAATAATACTTCTCTCTTTTTACATATATATTACTTAAGTAAAGTTTTACTCTTTTCCAGATCGTAAAATTTCGTGTAATTTTTCATGGATTTCATCATATATTTCTGGATTATTATCTAAAAAGAGTCTGACATTTTCTTTTCCCTGTCCAATTTTCTCTCCATTATATGAAAACCAAGATCCTGATTTACCTATCAAATCATATTCTACACCTAAATCAATAACTTCAGATATACGAGATAATCCTTCGCCATATCTAATTTCTACTTGTGCTGATTTAAATGGAGGAGCAACTTTATTTTTAACAATTTTAACATTGACTTTGTTTCCAATAAGATCTGATCCTTGTTTAATTGCTTCACCTTTTCTAACATCTACTCTTATTGAAGCATAGAACTTTAATGCTCTACCGCCAGTAGTTGTTTCAGGATTACCATAAATTATACCTATTTTTTCTCTTAATTGATTTATAAATATAACAGTACACTTACTTTTATTCATTACTCCAGATAATTTTCTCATTGCTTTTGACATTAATCTTGCTTGTAATCCCATATTAGCATCAGACATAATTCCATCTAGTTCTGCTTGTGGAACTAATGCAGCAACAGAGTCAATAACAAGCAAATCAATAGCTCCAGATTTAATCAATAACTCAGCAATTTCTAAAGCTTGTTCTCCTGAATCAGGTTGAGATAATATTAATTCATCAATTTTTACACCTAAATTTTTTGCATACATTGGATCAATTGCATTTTCAGCATCAATAAAAGCAGCTTTCCCACCTGTTTTTTGAACTTCAGCAATTGCATGAAGCGCTAAAGTAGTTTTTCCACTTGATTCAGGACCATATATTTCTACAATTCTACCTCTAGGATATCCACCAATTCCTAATGCTTGGTCAATTAAAAGTGAACCTGAGCTAATTGCATCTTCTTCAACTTTAACACTATCTCCAAGTACCATAATTGATCCTTTTCCATAAGTTTTTTCTATTTCTTTAATAGTTTGTGCTAAAACTTCATTTTCCTTTTTTTCAGACATAAATAATCCTCCTAAATAATAATTATTTATAAATCACAATAATCCTTATTACTTACTTTCAAATATAATTCCTTTTGCTTGATTAAAATAATCAATACCACCTAAAACTGAAACAACGGTTGAAAACCACAGTAATACATCAGCAACAGGTAAACCAATTAATTCAAATGGTAAATTATTAAGTAAAATCAGAATTATACATAACATTTGAGAAAATGTTTTTATTTTGCCTAAAGATCCTGCAGCCATAATGAAATTTTTAGAGGCAGCTATTAATCTAATACCATCAACAATTGTATCTCTCCAGACCATAATCAATACTGGAATAGTATTAACAATATTACTAGCAGCAAATATAATAAACATCGTTGTTGTTAAACATTTGTCAGCTATTGGATCAATAAATTTTCCAAAAGTTGTAATTTGATTGGTAGTTCTAGCAATAATCCCATCAATCAAATCAGAAATGGCTCCTAAAACAAATATACCTAAAGTTATAAGATTCTTTAATGATATTGATACAGTCCCAATGTAATATACAGGTAATTCAATTCCAAATTGAGCATATGGAAAATACCACACTAAAACAATTATTGGAATCAATACTAATCTAAATACTGAAATTCTATTTGGTAAATTCATAAGATGTAATTCTCCTTAAATAAAATTATATCACATTTATATTTTATAACATACTTGAATTTATTTCAAGAAAAAGAAAATAGCGTAAATACGCTATTTATATAAACTAACTATAAGCCATGTTCTGTTCCTGTTTACAGGTAGCAATCATTTATCTAGGCAAATGCCTCCCTGTTGACTTCATTTTGTCAAGCTTTGGGCTCCCCTACCATATTTTGGGTTTCTCACTTATGGGGTTTACATCGTTCCACTTTTATGTTTCCATAAAACTTCGTCACTGTTGCACCTTAGAGTCCTCATCCATATTTTTAAAAAACTTAGGATTAGTTACTGCCGTCTTCCCCTGGCTTTATTTATTAAACCAGCATAAACACTACTTTCATCGCAGAAAGTGTGAGCATGGACTTTCCTCTACCTAAATGGCAGCGATTGCTTCGTTAGTTATTTACGATTAAATACTTCTTGTTCTAATCTAGCAATACGTCTTAAAATATCAACTTGTGATAAATTGCTGACTACTGGTGATTGATTAGCATTATTCTCTTCCAATTGAGCAAGTTTCGTTTCCAAATCAACGATTCTTTCCTTTAATCCATCATTGGCATTTTGTAAGAAAGCTATTTGATTTTTTAACTCTAATATTAATTGTTGAAAACCATCATAGTCTTTAACAACTGCATCTAAAAAAGTATCAACTTCAATAGGAGAATAACCTTTAAAATCGATATTAAACTCCTTGTTTAAAATAGTATCAATATCTAAAATAATATTCTTTTCCATGTACTCACATCCTTTAATTAATTCTATAAGAATAAGGATTTTATTTCAAGTTAAACACTAATAAAAAGTGAAATATATATTTTAGGCTTTAATATTATTTATTCATTTCTTTTTCTATTAATCTTACAGCTTCTTCTACTCCACCTTCGCTTTTAATTTTAGAAGAAATAATTTCAGCGTTCTTTTTCTTTTCTTGATATGTATTTTTCATTTCTAATAAAGCTTCACATATCGAATTTTCACTTAAATCTTTTGATTTTAAGGGTTTTGTGGCTACATTAGCTTCATATAATTGTATCGCAAATCCCATTTGATCTAAAACATGTGGTATTGGTATGGATGGAATACCATAAATCATCGTGGCTGCCGAAGTTCCAAATCCACAATGATGTATTACAAATAAACATTGACTAAAAAGAAAACTATGTGGAACACTGCCACATGAAATCATTGTGCTTGGTAATTTATAATCTTGAAGTGTTTTCTGAAAACCTTGAATAATAGCGCGAAATCCTAATTTTTCAAAAGCATTAACAAACATATCTAATTTTTCTTTTTCAGATTTTTCTTCAAATGACATAGCGCCTAAAGATAGTAAAACAGGTCTATCTCCATTAAAAAGAAATTTAGAAAGTTTTTCATCAGGTTTAAAATTTTCTTCTTTCTTATACCAGTAACCAGTTAAAACATGTTGCTTTTCCCAATATGGATTTCTTTTTAAAACATATTTACTAATAGGAATCAAATTAAGGTTACTAGAAATAATTTCATCTGAAGTCTTAATTGGTTTTAATCCGTATATTTTTCTAATCTTATTGTATGGTTTGGCTACTTGTTTTCCGATTATATCGGCAATTAATTTACTAATAAAGCTTTGAGGTTTTAGTTTTTCAGCTATCATTTCTTTTTGTAAAGTCACATTAATCCTAGGAATACCTAATGCCTCTGCTTCTGTGGCACCCATTTGACTATGTGTTACTATAATTAAATCTTTATCTTTACATAATTCATAAACTTCTTTTGTTGAATTTTGAATGATGTTAAAAACAAATTTCATCATCCTTAACATACTTATAGCAGGATTTGAAGTCTTCCCCCTGATGATAGCAGCTTCTTTTTCTATTTCAATATCTGGACCAACTGGTTCAAAATGAATATTAGATTCCTCAACTAGTTTTCTCCAGCAAGGATGTGAACCTAATGTTACATCATATCCATTTTTTATTAATTCACTTGATAAATAAATATATGGTTGAATATCACCTCTTGTTCCCATTGTAAACATTGCTATCTTTTTCATAATTTCTCCTCTATTATATGTATAGGTTTTAAATCTTTGTTACATATATTAATTTATGACATACTCTAATTTTACTACAAATTATTATATTAATTGGTAAATTATATGTAAAAGATAAAGAAGGATAAAGTAAAAGAAAAGAGCATCAACTCTTTTCTTCTCTGTTAAATAATACAATTAGTTTTCCTCAATGTTTTCAACATTATGATAAACATTTTGCACATCATCAACATCATCTAATAGTGTTAGCACTCTTTTAAATAGAGTAATATCTTCATCATCAGTCAAAACTACAGTTTCTTGAGGTAACATTCGATGTTCTAAGATAAGAAACTCAATTTCACCTTTCGCTTCTTCAATAGCATCTTTGCTTTTAAATAAATCTGTTGGATTAACATAAACTGTTATGTAACCATCTTCCTCTAATTCAAGGTCAATAACATCAACCTCAGCCAGCATAAGAATATCTAATATTTCTTCTTCATCAGCAACAAAAGATAAAATTCCCACATGGTCATATGAATAAGAAACGCTACCTGCTTTACCTAAGTTCATTTTTGCTTTATTAAAACATCCTCTTATTTCAGATAAAGTTCTATTTGAGTTATCAGTTAAAGTATCAATAATAATTGTTGAACCACTTGGCCCAAAACCTTCATATCTATTTTCTAAATATGCTTCATTGGTATTTCCTTTAGCTTTATCAATATTTCTATTTATAACATCATTAGGAACTTGAGCAGCTTTTGCTTTATCGATAACTCTTTTTAAATTAAGATTCATTTCTGGATCAGGGACACCACCTTTAGCAGCCATATAAATCTCTTTTCCAAATCTTGAATAAATTTTTGTTTTCTTAGCAGCTGTAGCAGCCATACTTGCTGCTCTAACCTGAAAAGCACGTCCCATAATCTTTTAAATCTCCTTACTTTTTAACTTATTAATAAACACAATTTATTATAACACTACTTTATAACTCTTGCCATTTACTTTATATCATATAGCATCACTTAAAATAAACGTGGAATAAATCCACGCTTATTTTATTCTCTTAATACAGCATTTAGTTTGTCTGATAACTGATTTATTACTTGTTTATGTATTGGTGTAATATCATTTTCAGATAATGTTTTTTCATTACTACGATAACTAATGCTGACAGCTATACTTTTATAACCTTCTTCAACACCATTTCCTCTATAGACATCAAATATTTCAACTATATCCAACAAACTACCTCCAGCTTTCTTAATAGTAGAGACTATTTGTTCAGCTGTAATTTCTTCTTTAACAACTAATGCTAAATCATAATTAACAGCAGGATATCTTGCAATTTTTTCAAATTTAATTTTTGAAGGTTTTTCATTAAATATTGCATCTAAATTAATTTCAGCAATTGTTGATTCTTCAATTGAATATTTCTTTTTAGCTATTGGATGAATATGTCCTATGTAACCAATTAATTTTCTTCCTAAATAGATATCAGCTGCTTTATTTGGATGTAATAATTCTTTTGGATTTGATATAGGTTTAAAAAACACTCTTTTTTCATCATAACCTAATTTTTCTAATATATTTAAAATAATACCTTTTATTGAATAAAAATCATTAGTAATGTAAATATTTTGCCATTTAGAATATGTTATTTTTTCTGATATTGCTAGTGATAAATGTAATCTTTCCTCTCCATCATCACTATATACTTTAGCTGTTTCAAACAATGCATATTCATGATTACCTCTAGCTACATTATAACTGACACAATCAAGTAATGATGGTAACAATGATGTACGATAGTATCGTCTATCTTCTCCCATAGCATTAGAGATTCTAACTGGAGTACCAATTGAATATATTCCAGCATCGACATTTTCTTGTGGTACTAAGGAATAAGTAATTACCTCATTAAATCCATAACCATTTAATAAAGAATTAATTACTCTTCTGTTTCTACCATTATCTGCATATCTTGCTTGTGTTGTAGGCATTTTAGGCAATGTAGAAACAATATTTTCATAACCTAAAATACGAATTACTTCTTCTGATAAATCTTGCCATAATTCAATATCGGTACGATACGATGGAATATGATTAACAATTATATCATCATCCTTTTTCATTGGTTTGAAGTCTAAAGCTTTGAAAACATCAAATATATCATCATATCCAAAATGAGTACCTAATAAACTGTTTATCTTTTTAACTGAAGTTTCAATGACAACTGGTTTATATCCTGTATCACCAAAAACAACAGTTTCTTCAATATTTTTTGCATCAGCAAGTTCAATTAATAATTGGATGCTTCTTTCAGTAGCAATTTGTGCTGCTAATGGATCAATTCCTTTGGAAAATCTAGTTGCTGCTTCAGTAAATAGACCAAGTCTTCTAGAAGTATTTCTGACATTTACCATATTAAAATGAGCAGCTTCAATAATAATACCTTTAGTATTTTCGTCTATTTTGCTATCTTCTCCACCCATAATTCCAGCATAACCAATAGCCCTGCCTTCTGTAGTAATCATTAAATCATCTTCTAAAACATGATATTTTTGTCCATCTAAAGCCGTATAAACTTCATCCAATCCCATTTTTACAGTAATTTCTTTAGCAGGAATTTTAGCTAAATCATAGAAATGTAATGGCTGACCAGTTTCTAGCATTACATAGTTAGAAATATCTACAACATTATTAATTGCTTTTATTCCAACCGCATTTAAAGCTTCCTTTAACCATTTTGGTGATTCTTTAATTGTCAAATCATTAACTATTGTCCCTACAAAATATGGAGCTTTTTCTGTTTCAGAATTAATAATTAAATCTGTTTTAGTTTTATTAATATTGTAACTATAATCAGGTAAATTTACATCCTTATTTAAAATGGCACCGATATCTTTAGCTAATGCCCAGATGCTTAAACAATCTGCTCTATTTGGTGTTAATGAAATCTCATAAATCGTATCATCTAAACCTAAATATTTTAATACTTCCGTATTTCCAACTACAGCATTTTCAGATAGTACTTCAATACCAGACAATTGCTTTTCTGTTAATAGTTTTTTATCAACATTTAGTTCACTTAATGAACATATCATACCATTAGAAATTTCTCCTCTAACAGTTGATTCATTTATTTCTCCACCAACTAGTTTACAGCCAGGTAAGGCAACAATAACTTTTTGACCTTTTGCGACATTTGGAGCACCACAAACAATTTGTCTAGTGTCTGTACCAACATCTACTTGACAAACATGCAAATTATCAGCATTGGGATGTTTCTGACAACTTAAAACATAACCAATTACCAAATTTGTACCATAAGCTTGATCATCAAAGCTTTCAACTTCATGACCTGCTTTAGTTAAAACATCAGCCAGTTCTTGTTTTGAAATATCGCCTAAATCGATATATTGTTTTAACCAATTATATGTAATCTTCATCTTTTAAGTCCTCCTATTCAAATCTTTTATAAGTATCTAAAAACTTAATATTATTGGTATAGAAGTGTCTGATATCATCTACGCCATATTTAAGCATAGCAACTCTTTCCACTCCGACCCCAAAGGCAAAACCAGTATATTTTTCTGAATCTATACCAGCCATTTCTAATACTCTAGGATGAACCATGCCAGCACCTAAAATTTCAATCCAGCCAGTGTTTTTGCAAGTTTGACATCCACTTCCACCACAAATATGACAGCTAACATCAATTTCAATTGATGGTTCAGTAAAAGGGAAATATGATTGTCTTAATCTAATTTCACGATTACTTCCAAACATACTTCTAGCTAATAATTCTAAAGAGCCTTTTAAATCTCCAACTGTAATATCTTCTCCAACAACTAAACCTTCAACTTGAACAAATTGATGTGAATGAGTAGCATCATCATCATCCTTACGATAAACTTTACCTGGACAAACAACTTTAATAGGTAACATATCGTGTTCATTTTCTAATACACGCATTTGTATCGCTGTTGTTTGAGTCCTTAGTAATCTATGAATGTCAACATAAAAAGTATCTTGCATATCTCTTGATGGATGATCAGCAGGAATATTAGCTCTTTCAAAATTATATAAATCAAGTTCAACTTCTGGTCCTTCTACCACAGCATATCCCATTCCAATAAAAATATCTTCAATTTCTTGTTGAACAACTGTTAATGGGTGTAATGTTCCATATTTTCCTCTACTGGCAGGTAATGTTATATCAATTTTGTCTTCTTGAAGTTGCTTTAACATATCTGCTTCTTTTAAATTTGATATTTTCTCAGCAATTAAAGATTCTGTTAATTGTTTTAAACTATTAACTGCCATACCATAATCTTTCTTTTCCTGTTTTGGTACATCTTTCATCTGAGTCATTAAACCATTAATTAGACCTTTTTTACCTAATAATTCAATTCTAATATTTTCAATTGAATTTAGATCTTTTGCTGATTCAATTTTTTCAATAAATTCTTTTTTAAGTTCATCCCATTTTTGTGTCATATTAAACTCCCTTCAAATAAAAAACGTCCTGCTTAAGGACGTTGAAACTTCACGTGGTACCACCTTAGTTACTTCTTAATAAACTTTAACGCAGTTATACGGAGATGATTAGTCCCACTCCAAGGTGAATTCATACCATTTGTATTAGAAAACTTTCACCTATTGTTTTCTTCTCTTTTATACAAAGTAGAGGTACTATGTTCCTTTTCTTCGTGCTGTAATTATTCTATATGTTTTACTTGTTTTTTGCAAATAAAAAATTAATAATCAAAAATCTTTGTGGTTAATACGTGATAATGTCTTAAGTGTTAATACGGGAAAATGTCCCAAGTATGTATTATGATAAATATTATAGTCTACGGAGGTATTTATCGCGT
>JGI24710J26742_10000185_pt1 | contig 57139 bp, 58 predicted proteins | sample BioPla2DNA2_FD_26742 | JGI IMG/M metagenome (IMG submission 26742) | reverse complement strand
ATTGAACTACACCTGCAAGATGGCGGTCCAGACGAGGATCGAACTCGCGATCTCCTCCGTGACAGGGAGGCATGTTAACCACTACACCACTGGACCGTATAAATATATAAGTTTTTAATCAATAAGAGAATGGCGGAGTAGGAGAGATTTGAACTCTCGCGCCAGTTTCCCGACCTACACCCTTAGCAGGGGCGCCTCTTCAGCCTCTTGAGTACTACTCCATTGTCTGAATTTCAGTGCTTATAAATAATACCACAAGTAATGCTGATTTGACAAGAGATATTTTTAAAAGTTATAAATAGCTCTTTATATCTCCGTATAAAGAATAATAACACAAATATTTAGTAAAATCCAGTACAATAATAAATAGGAGAACAAATAACTGATATGAAGAAAATAGTAAATTTTAGAGAATTAGAAGATGATTTGATTATTTTAAGGATGGATTATTTTTTCGATCGACAAATAAGCTATTTTATTTATCTGAAAGAGACAAATGAATATATAGGCTATTGTGATTTACGATTATATCATAATCCGGAACTTTATTATTACGGCAATATTGGTTATAGAATTGAGCCTGCATTTCGAGGAAATAACTATGCCAGAAGGGCAGCTTTAATGCTGATTGATCTGGCAAGAGATTTTGGAATGAAAAAATTGATTGTTACCTGTAATCCAGAAAACGAGGCTTCCAGAAAGACGATTGAAGCTATCAGGGCCAGATATATTAAAACAGTACGTGTGCCATTCTGGCATCCGTTGTTTCCTGAAGAAAGAAAAAAGATGATTTATCAGATTGATTTGGAAAAGAAAGAATAATTTATAATAATAGAATTAATAAAAGCAAATTATGTTTGAAGATGTTTATAGAAGAAGCCGGTTTAATCAGAAAGCAGAAATTATTTTTGTTTGCAGTGGCAAAGAAGAAAAGAAGGGTAAAATTGTGATTTGATAAACTGGAAAAGATTTATACTGTTGTCCAACTGTTTAAAACTGATGTGATTGTACAGTCAAAGTTATCTTTTCTTACCTGGTTTTTGAAGTAATATTGTTTCATTTTAAAGTAACAGATTCTAAAAATAATCAGTAAAATAAAAAAATAAAGGGATAATTCAATTTTAATATTATCAATCAAGGGAAGAAAATAGAAAAATGGTATATAATGAAAACAAGGGAATTATTTTAATTGATCAGTAGTATGTTTATTAATATACTAATCAATTGATAGATTTCGTTTGTTGTTGTAAAAACGGCTTAGTTGATTTAAAAGTTTTAACGGAATTTTCGCTACAATCAAATGTCGTTTTCGATCATGATGAAAGGATTTAATATGAAAAGTAATATTGGATTAGTGCTGGAAGGCGGAGGATTTAGAGGTTGCTATACAGCGGGTGCTTTGAAATGGCTGAGTGATAATAATATTTATATAAAATATTCAGTTTCAATTTCAGCGACAACGGCCTACGCTTTTTGTTATGCTGCTGAAAGAATTGAAGAGATGAAATATGTTTCTACTGTAGGTATTAAAGATAAGGGAGTAATTGGCATTAGACCATTATTAAATGAAGGTGGTCTAATGGGTATGGGATATTTACAAGAGAAATATTTTGCACCATTTTATAAAGAGGCTTTAGATTATTTAAAACAGACAGATAGAGAAGTTGAAATAGGCCTGTTTAATATGGATAAAGAAGTTTTAGAATATTATGGGAAGAACGATTTTGATGAACGTGGAGACTATATTAAAGCCAGCTGTGTCTTGCCATTAGCTGGAAAGATGACAGAAATTAATGGTCAAAGATTTTTAGATGGCGGTATTAGAACAATGATTTCTATTGAAAGAAGTCTAGCTACAGGACATGACAAGAATTTAGTAATTATTACTAAAGATGAAGGTTACATCAGAAAACCAAACGGCTTTATTTTAGATAAAATTTTGAAGCTGGTATATAGAAAATTTCCGACAATGTTAGCTAATATCGATAATCGTGTAGACTCATTCTATCATGAGTTGGGAATGGTACAGGATTTAGAAAAGCAGGGCAAGGCTTTATTAATCAGACCATCTAAAGATTGTGGGGTTACCAGATTAAGCGGCAGTTATGAGCAACTGGAAGAGTTGTTTAATCTGGGTTATCAGGATATGGAAGATAGAAGAGAGGACCTATATAAGTTTTTTGAAATTGAATAAAAAGAGACAGTGATGAAAGTTGGAATAGCAGGATCAGGACTTATTGTTGATACGCTATTTGATTTTATAGGTAATTTAAAACAGATTGAAATTGTTGCGATTGTTGCAACTTCCAGATCAATTGACAAACTGAACAAGCTGAGTAAAGAACATGATATAAAATATGTTTATACCGATTACCGGTTATTTTTAGAAAATAAAGAATTTGATACGGTTTATTTGGATGTTCCAAATCATCTGCATTATCTTATGGCCAAATAGGCACTTTTAGCTGATAAGAACGTTATTGTTGAAAAACCTTTTACATCAAACTGTAAACAGGCAAAAATGCTGGAAAAGATAGCCAAAGCAAAGACAACTGATAATAGTTGAAGCTATCAGCAATCAGCACAATCCTAACTATCATAAAATAAAAAAATTACTGCCAACTATTGGAGATGTAAAGATTGTAATTTTAAATTATACTCAGTATTCAAGCAGATATGACGCTTTTAAAAAAGGTATAATTTTACCGGCTTTTGATTACCAAAAGTCAGGTGGGGCATTAATGGATTTAAATGTTTATAATGTTCATTATTTAGTTGGATTATTCGGAAAACCAAAGAAGGTTAAATATTATCCAAATATAGAAAAAAATATCGATACTTCGGGCATCTTAATATTGGAGTATGACAATTTTGTAGCGACATTAATTGCGGCTAAAGATTGTGGTAGTCCACTATTGAACTGTATTGAAGGTAATAAAGGTTGTATTTACACTTCATCACCTTTATTCACCTTGACACATTTTTATCACCAATTAAATAAGGAAGAACCGGTTTATTATGATTTGTGTGACAATGTTCATCGAATGGAACATGAATTTAAGAAGTTTGCAGAAATTATTGATAACAAAGATTTTAATCAGGCTTATAAATTATTAGAACATTCGGTAGCGGTAATGGAGGTGTTAACTAAAGCAAGAAATTCAGCAGGTATTGTTTTTTTAGATGATGAAGTGATTTAGAAAAGCTAATTAAATAATGGGGATTATTATGACAACAGATTTTAGAGAAATGAGTCAAATAGTAAAGAGTATATTTGACAAATGTAATAAAAGTAAATTTTTGCTTGAAAACTACAATCGGCAGGACAAAAATTATGACTTATATCTTTTGGTTCAGTTTGCATTGGATGAGATTGACGAAGATTCTAAAAGAATACTAACCCAAGAGTATATAAATAAAAGAGAAACATACTGGTGGAATGATTATTACTCTCAAAGTACGTATTATTCTCTTAAGCGCAAGGCTATGGAACAATTTTTGGCTTGCTTGAAAAGGTAGTTTAATAATGATAATATTAAATTAATAAAATTACGGGGAGAAAAAGAAAAAATGTTAAAAGGAATTGCAGCAAGTAGCGGTATTACTATCGCTAAAGCGTACAAATTAGAGACGCCAGAAATTATTATTGAACGTGTAGAATCAGATCCAGTTGTGGAGATTGAAAAGTTCAATCGAGCTCTTGAACAAAGTAAAAGAGATATCGAAGTAATCAAATTAAAAGCTACAGGCAGACTGTCTGAAGAAGAACTGAAGATTTTCGATGCTCATTTAATGGTCTGTCAAGATCCAGCTCTGTGTGATGGGGTAATCGATAAGATTAACAGTGAAATGGTAAATGCTGATTTTGCTTTAGACGCAGTAGCCGGAATGTTTATCAGCATGTTTGAATCTTTAGAAGATGCATACATGAGAGAAAGAGCAGCTGATATTAAAGATGTTACCAGAAGGATTAAATATCATATTCTTGGTGTAAATATTGCTGATCTATCTTTGATTGATGAAGAAGTTATTGTTGTAGCACATGATTTAACTCCTTCAGATACTGCTCAATTAAACAAAGATTTCACTAAAGGATTTGCGACAGAAATCGGTGGAAGAACTTCACATTCAGCAATTATGGCTAGAAGTTTAGAAATTCCAGCAGTAGTCGGTGTAACTGATATCATGTCAACTGTTAAACACGGAGATATGCTGATTCTAGATGCTTTAAAAGGGAAAGTGTTTATCAATCCGGATGAAGAAACAATTGCTAAATATCGAGTTGAAGCTCAAAGATACGAAGAAGAAGTTGCAGCTTTAAAAGAATACAAAGACAAAGAATCGGTAACTGTTGATGGACATCATGTTGAGCTGGCGGCTAATATCGGAACACCAGATGATGTGGCAGCTGTTTTAGAAAATGGTGGTGAAGGTATCGGCCTATATAGAACTGAGTTCTTATATATGGGTGCAAAAGACTGGCCAACAGAACAAGAGCAGTTTGAAGCTTACAAGAAGGTTTTAGAATCAATGGGTGATAAACCGGTAGTAGTCAGAACACTTGATATTGGTGGAGATAAGCATTTAGATTATTACGAGTTCCCTGAAGAAATGAACCCATTTTTAGGTTATAGAGCAGTCAGATTATGCTTAGACCAGAAAGAAATCTTCAGAACACAATTAAGAGCATTACTTAGAGCTTCTGCTTATGGAAAACTGAGAATTATGTTCCCAATGATTGCGACTATCAATGAGTTTAAAGAAGCAAAGGGCGTTTATGAAGAAGAAAAAGCTAAACTGGTTGCTGAAGGAGTAACTATTGGTGATGATATTCAAGTTGGAATGATGGTTGAAATTCCAGCAGCTGCGGTGTTAGCAGACAAGTTTGCGCAAATTGCTGATTTCTTCTCAATTGGAACCAATGATATGATTCAATATTCAATGGCAGCAGATAGAATGAGTGAAAAAGTTTCTTATCTGTATCAACCGTTTAATCCATCACTACTACGCTTAATCAAGATGACTATTGACGGTGCACATGCACACGGAAAATGGGCTGGTATGTGTGGAGAAATGGCTGGTGAGCCAGATGCTATTCCAGTATTGCTTGGTTTAGGACTGGACGAATTCTCAATGAGTGCTACTTCAATTTTAAGAGCAAGAAAGATTGTTAACAGTTTATCGTATGCTGAAATGAAAGAATTAGCTAATAAAGCTTTAGAACTTGAAACAGATGAAGAAGTCTTAGAATTGATTCAATCAACAGTTAAATAAGTAATAAAATGCAAGGTTCTCATATATGAGAGCCTTTTTTTTGGGTCGTTTATGAAATTTTTGTGAAATTTAAAACAATATGTAAGCGATTACAAAAAAGGTTGACAGTTAAAAAAAGAGTTGTTAAGATTAAATTGGCTAAAGAATTATGAGATATAATTTGAAGCCATATTATGTTTTTTTGGGAAAGGAAAATGAAAATGAAAAAACTTTTAACTCTATTACTTGCATTAATGATGATTTTCTCACTAACTGCATGTAAACCAGGTGGTGATGATCCAGCTGTAAAAACTTACAAAGTTGGCGTTGCTATCTATCGTTACAATGATAACTTCATGACTTTATATCGTGAAGAAATCGCAAGCTATTTTAAATCACTTGAAACTGATACAGTTAAGTATGACTTATCATTCGTTGATGGAAAAGATTCAATGGATGAGCAATCTAACCAGATTGATACATTCATTGCTCAGGGAATGGATGTTATTATCCTTAACTTAGTTCAAACTTCTTCTGCAGAAGTGTTAATCGACAAGATTGTTGCTGCAGATATTCCTCTAGTATTGATTAACCGTGAACCTTTAGGTGATGCTGGTGATGAATCTTATGAAGGAATCTTAAATAATCCAAATGTTTGTTATGTTGGTGCTGATGCTCGTCAGTCAGGTACTTACCAGGGTGAAATCGTCTTAGCATTAGAAAACAAAGGAGATATCAATGGTGATGGTGTAGTTAATTACATCATGATTATGGGTGACGTTGAAAACGTTGACGCGCAATACAGAACAGAATATTCAATTAAAGCTTTAGTAGATGCTGGTGTAGAAGTAAATTGCTTATACCAGGATACAGCTATTTGGGACCAGACAAAAGGTCAGGAATTAGTAGCTAATGCTTTAGCACAATTTGGTGATCAGATTGAAGTTGTATTCTGTAATAATGACGGTATGGCTTTAGGTGCTGCTCAAGCTCTTAGAGATGCTGGCAGAACTGTAGGTGTAGACGTTTACCTGTTAGGTGTAGATGCTCTTGACGAATGCCAGGAAATGGTTAAAGAAGGCACTATGACCGGTACAGTATTAAATGACCACATTGGTCAATCACACACAGCAGTTGATGTAGCAATCAAGTTATTAAATGGTGAACCTGTTGACAACTACTATTGGGTAGACTACGTTAAAGTTGACATTAACTACTTTAACTAATTGAGTAAACCTAATAGCTAAAGTTATCAAATAGTACCAGAGTAATAGGTGGGCTTTTGGCTCACCTATTTTAAAAATAAAAATATAAGTATACAATATATACAATACTTTTGATGTGGCTGTATAATAATATCAGTCTTATATTATTTGGAGGTTCAATATGCAAGAATATTGTCTAGAAATGCGTGGAATAAATAAAGCTTTTCCAGGTGTTCAAGCATTAGATAACGCTCAAATTTCATTAAAGCCAGGAACTGTTCACGCTCTGATGGGAGAGAATGGAGCAGGTAAATCCACCTTGATGAAATGTATGTTTGGTATCTACCACATGGACTCAGGAGAAATCATTTTTGAGGGAGAAAAAATTGAAATAAAAAATCCTGCTGAAGCTTTGGAAATGGGTATTGCGATGGTTCATCAGGAACTTCAACCAATACCAGCACGTACAATTGGAGAAAATATTTTTCTTGGTCGTTATCCGATAAAGAAACTTTTTGGCTTTATCCCTGTTGTTGATCACGATAAAATGTATGCTGACACAGAAGCTTTGCTCAAAAAAGTTCGTATGGATTTTGATCCTCGACAAATGTTAGGTGAATTGAGTGTCTCTCAAATGCAGTCAGTGGAAATCGCTAAGGCTATTTCTGCCAACTGTAAAGTAATGATTTTAGATGAACCGACTTCTTCTTTAACTCATAATGAAGTAGAAGCATTATTTACAATTATTGAAGATTTAAAAGAAAGTAATGTCGCAATAGTTTATATTTCTCATAAGATGGATGAAATATTAAGAATATCTGATGAAGTTACGATCATGCGTGATGGAAAATATATAGGTACCTGGGATGCAAAAGATTTGACTAATGACTTTATTATTTCTAAGATGGTAGGTCGTGAATTGACAAATCTGTATCCGGTAAAGGAAAATGTTCCAGGAGAGGTTGTTTTTGAAGTCGAAAACTTTACTTCTATAAATCCTCATAGTTTCCGTAACGTTACCTTTAATTTAAGAAAGGGTGAAATATTAGGAGTCGCTGGACTGGTTGGAGCTCAAAGAACAGAGCTGATGGAAGGATTATTTGGGATTCGTTCACATACTACCGGAACAATTAAATATCTTGGAAAAGAAATGACGATTAATCGACCTAAAGATGCTATCGATAGTGGTATCGCGATGTTAACAGAGGATAGGCGTCATAGTGGAATTTTAGGTGTATTAAGTGTCGCTGATAATATTTCAATTGCTTCCTTAAATCAGTATTTAGATTATGGAATTGCGATTAATGACAAAAAAATTGAAGCTCTAGTTCAAGAAAACATTGAAAAAATGGATATCAGAACCCCGTCCAGTAAAACTTTAATCAAGTCACTTTCTGGAGGAAATCAGCAAAAGGTGCTTGTTGGACGTTGGTTAGCTAATAATCCAGATGTATTAATTCTAGATGAACCAACCAGGGGAATAGATGTTGGGGCAAAGTATGAAATATATACTATTATTGCTGATCTGGCGAAACAGGGTAAAAGTATTATCATGATTTCAAGTGAAATGCCTGAACTCATTGGTATGGCTGATAGAATAATGGTTATGTGTGATGGTCGAGTTACAGGATTTATTGATGGTAAAGATGCAACTCAAGAAAACATTATGGAACTTGCAACAAAGTTCGAATAGGAGGATAATTCATGGAAAAAGTAAAATCATTTTTTAAGAAAATAATAGATTATTTAAAAGGAAATCCAATCGTCGTTATTTTGACTGTTGTAAGTTTGGTAGTTGGTTTAACGGTCGAAAACTTTTTCTCGTTTAACAACTTTAATAACCTGGCTTCAAATACAGGTGTTCGTTTTCTGATTGCCTTAGGTATTTCAGGCTGTCTGATTATTAAAGGAACAGACCTGTCAGCTGGTAGAATAGTTGGTATTGCTGCCTGTATTACAGCAGTATTGGTACAACGTGCTGATTATGCTTCAAAGATGTATCCACAAATTCCTGAGATGAATATGTGGTTGGTATTAGTTATAGTACTGATTATTGGTTCACTTATTGGATTAATAAACGGTTTGATTATTGCTGTATTAAATGTTCCACCATTTATCGCAACGCTGGGAACTCAGACAATTGTCTATGGTATTGCCCTTATTTTCACTAATTCTCAACCGGTTGGCGGTTATCAAAAAGTATTCAGTGAAACACTCAGTGCAAAACTGTTACCGATAGGGAAGTATCCGGGAATTCCTGTTTACGTCTTGTTTGCGATTGTGTTTGGCCTGATATTTGCCTTCTTATATAAGAAAACTACCTATGGTAAATATATGTATGCTATTGGTGGAAATGAGATTGCCGCTGAAGTATCAGGTGTAAATACTAAGAAAAGTAAGATTTTAATCTTTACTTTAGCTGGATTTATGTATGCTTTTGCAGGCTATTTATTAGCAGCCAAATCTGGAGGAGCAAATGCCGGCTTAGGACAAGGTTATGAATTGGAAGCTATTGCTGGTTGTACCATTGGTGGTGTTTCTACTACAGGTGGTATTGGTACAGTCAGTGGAATATTAATTGGTGTTCTGGTCTTTGAACTTTTAAAAGTTGTTCTACAGTTTTTGGGTGTTAACCCTTATTTCAACTTTATTGTTCAAGGTTTAGTAATTGTTACAGCTGTAGCTATTGACATTCGCAAATACGTAGCTAGAAAGTAATGAAAAAAGAAAAATCAGCTTGGCAAAAAGCAAAAGAAGCCCAATATGACAAATTGAATGTTACTGTCAGACAATTAGATATCATTATTGCTCTGGGAATAACAGGACTGGTAATTGTCTTTATCTTAATTGCTTTAGATGCTATGAATATTATTGGATAAATCAAAAAAGAGCAATTTAGCTCTTTTTTATTCGGTATTAAAAGTTTTGTAGTTTATTTTTGATTCAACAGTAATTTGTTTGTTATTTATCGGATGAACAAATGATAGCTGATAAGAATGTAACATTAATCGATTGTGCCTTTTGCCATCGTATATTGTATCACCAATAACAGGATGACCAATAGATTGTAAATGTACTCTTATCTGATGAGTTCTGCCTGTCTGCAAACTACATTTTACTAAAGTGGAATTGCTATTTTGTTTAAGTGGTCGGATAAAGGTTATGGCTTGTTTTCCGGTTTTAGAAACACGATATTTATTGTTTATATGTCTGTCTTTTCCAATAGGTTTTTTAATTGTAGCTGCTCTATCGATAGTGCCTGAAACCAAAGCCAGATAGTTTCTTTGGATCAGATTGTTGGCAATGCAATTATCAAAATAAGATATCAGATATGATTGTTTACAGTATAAAATACAACCACTAGTTTCTTTATCTAATCTGTGGACGTGTAACACTCGATGTTTTTGATTGGTTGATTGATAATATCCGGCAACCAGGCTATCTAAAGTTATATTATTTTTGTTTCCATCGCTGTGAATAATAATTCCTGCAGGTTTATCAACAATTAAGAGAAATTCATCTTCATAAAGAATTTTTATGTCCTGGAAAACGGGTTTTTTATCTATTTCTTCCTCTTTGATAACATCAATTTCTAAAAGATCATTTTCATTTACAAATATATCGGAATTAATGATTTTGTTATTAACTTTAATTCGACTTTCCATTTTTAAAAGATGAATATCTTTTTTGGAGAAGAATATTTGTTTTAAATATTTGTCCAGATTGGTTGATTTTTCAATTCTTTTTTTCATTTTCATGTTTTTATTATAGGATATATTCAATAAAGTGTGGTATTATTCTTATATGAATATTGAAAAAAAGATTCGCTTGAAGTTCAACATTATTATAGGGTTATTGACGGTAATATTTGTTATCAGTTCATCTTTTGTTGCCTATTATTATATTGATTCATTTAAAGCTAAAAAAGGAATTTCGGTATTAAGAAATCAATTAGATAGAGGAGAAAATATTAAAGTTCCAACAGATAATATTGAACAGCAGCAGGAAGCATTGAATGAAATTGAAAAAAGAAAACTTGAATCATATCAAAAACTATATGAACAAAACAATGATATGGTTGGTTGGATTCAAATTGAAGAAACTACTATTGATTTTCCGGTAATGCAGAAAAAAAGTATTAAAAACTACTATTTGCATAGGAATTTTAACAAAGAATATTCGTTTGGTGGTTTGCCATATGTGCAGGAAAACTGTGATGTTTTCGCTCCTTCAGATAATGTCATAATTCACGGACATCGTCGAAGCGATGGTTCGATGTTTTATGCGCTTCTAAAATATAAAGATGTTGAATTCTATCATCAACATCCAATTATTAATTTTGACACAATCTATGAGTGCCATCAATATGAAATTATTGCTGTATTCAGTATCAAGGTAAATACCGGAAATGATAAATTCCCTTTTTATAACTATATCAATTTTACCAGCAGTGCTGATTTTGATAAGTATGTTGACACCTGCAAAGAGTATGCCTTATATGATACTAAAGTAACAGCTGAATACGGTGATAAACTTATAACAATTTCTACTTGTGATTTTTCAATTACTGATGGTAGATTTCTAGTGGTAGCGAAAAGAATAGAGAAATAGAAACCTGGTGTTAAGTTTCTATTTTAATAATATAATAATTATTGTAAATAAGATTATAACCATTATGGTAACCGACAGAAAAAGCAGATATTTTTTGGTTTGTTTTTCAATATCTGGATGATTATTCTGTATACTGCTTTCCAGATCTTTTCTGAATCTGTTGTTTAAAAATGTAGAAATTATCGCAAACAATATACAAAAAATAATACCAACTGCTCTAACTGTCTGATTCATAGTTCCCCCATAATAAAATTATAACTTAATTATATAGGATAAAAGAATGAAGGAGAACAAATCCTCTTTTTATATGGAAATTTTAGTCTTATAGTTATATAATAAAAGTGGAAAGCGAGGGAATTTATCTCAATGAAAAAATTTTTAGTTATTTTATTAAGCCTATTGATGGTTTTCTCAATGGTTGGTTGTGGTGATAAAACGAAAAAAGACGACAAACACATTGAAAAATTAACAGTTGCATTTGTTCCATCAAAAGACGCAGATGTTATCTTGGAAGCTGCAGGTGGTAATGAAGAATTAGGTTACCGCTCATTAGCACAAATTATCATTGATGGTTTAGCAGAAAGAGGCTATACAGTTGATGAAGTTGAAGTATCTGTTGGTACAAGCTATGCAGCAGTTGGTGAAGGTATGGTTTCTGGTACTATCCATGTCGGTTTAATTCCTGCTTCTACCTACGTATTATATTCTGATGGTGTAGAACTGTTAGTTGAAGCATTACGTTATGGTGTTGCTGGTGAAGATGGTGTTGTTATCGATCCTTCTTTAGGAATTGACCCTTGGAATGCTGGAAGAACTACTGACGCTGAAGGAATGGCTACTGGTTATGCTTCATTAATTTATGTAAATATCACTACTGATATTGGTATGGATTTATATGAAAAAGCTCAAGCTAATACATTGACTTGGGAAGATGTAAATGCTGCAAACTGGTATGTATGTTCTTCTACTTCAAGTGCTGGTTATGTTTATCCAAGCTTATGGTTAAATAACACATTTGGTGAAGGCGCTGGAAATGACAAACGTACAGTTGTTAACTTAGAACATGTTACTCCTGACGGAAGTTATGCTGTTATGATGGAAAGTATTTTAACAGGTGGTTGTGACATTACTGTTGGTTATGCTGACGTAAGAAAAGATGCTGCTTCTACTACTGCATTTGAAGCTGCTTATCCTGAATTAGCTGCTGAAGGCAAAACAGTATGGGATATTATCAAAGTTATCGCAGTATCAGATTACATCATGAATGACACTGTATCTGTTACTAAAAACAATCCAATTATGACTGAAGAATTAATTAAAGCTTTACAGGAAGTATTTATTGAATTAGGTAATACTGAAGAAGGTAGAGCAGCTGTTAAACCTTATAGCCATATGGGTTATGTTGCTGGAAAAGACTCTGACTACGATTCAACACGTCAGGCAAACGCGTTATTCCAATAAAAATTAAAAAAAACTATTTTTGAGGGTGCATTAGCACAATAATGCATCCTCTTTTTTTAAAATCAGGGAGGAACCCGAACATAATATGATTAAATTTGAAAATGTTGACAAGGTCTATGCCAGCGGAACCAAAGCTTTAAATCAGGTTAGTTTAGAAATTGAACAGGGCGAATTTGTCGCTATTATCGGTCTATCAGGAGCTGGTAAGTCAACCTTAATTAGAACGATCAATAAAATGATTGATATTACTGCAGGTAAATTAACAGTAAATGGTATTGATGTTTCTACTTTAAAAGGAAAAGAACTAAGAAAATTCAGAAGAAAGATTGGCATGGTTTTCCAGTCTTTCAATCTGGTAATGAGAACTTCGGTTATCAATAATGTTTTAGCAGCAAGAGTTGCTGATATGTCATTACTAAGAACATTACTTGGCTTATATTCTAAGCAAGATAAAATAAAAGCATTAGAAGCTTTAGATAAAGTTGGAATATTAGATAAAGCTTATTCAAGAGCAGACCAACTATCAGGTGGTCAGCAGCAACGTGTGGCATTGGCGAGAACTTTAGCCCAAAATCCAGAGATTATTCTGGCTGATGAACCTGTTGCAGCACTTGACCCGGTTATGGCTGATGTAGTCATGGAAGACTTTAAACGAATCAATAGAGATATGAATATTACAGTTATTATTAATATTCACCATGTTGATTTGGCACTGCAGTTTGCTGATAGAATCATCGGCATCAATGCTGGTAAGATTGTTTATGATGGTCCAACAAAAGATATCACCAATGAAACATTGAAGATGATTTATGGACGTGAGCTTACAGACGATGACTTAATGAAGGAGAAGAAAGATGATTGATGATATTTTACACATTTTCTTTCCGCGTACATATACATTAGGAAATGGTAAAGTTGTCAAAGAAAAATTTAATTGGACACCGTATATTACAATTGTGGTAATTATATTTTCAATTTTATGTGCTATCGCTACCAGTGTAGATATTCCCAGATTAATTCAACGTTCAAATGCTTTTTGGGATTTAATTAGAGAAATGATCCCGCCTAACTGGAATTTCTGGAAGGATCTGCAAAAGCCGATGATCGATACAATTGTTATGTCGATTCTTGGGACAGTAGTAGGCTGTCTGATAGCTTTACCGACAAGTTTCTACCTTTCTAGCAACTTTAAATTAAATAATGTATATCTAGTGACACATAGAGGTGTTTTAAGTTTGCTAAGAACGTTGCCTACATTAGTTTATGCTCAGCTTCTATCAATTGTCATTGGAACTGGTACTTTAGCTGGTACAGTTTCTATCACTATATTTACCTATACTATTTGTGTAAAAATGTTATATGAACAGATTGAAACAGTAGATATGGGACCTTATGAAGCTTTAGAGTCAACAGGAGCCAGTAGAGCTAAATGTATGATTAAGGCAATATATCCACAGATTAGAGGTTATTTCTGGTCAACAGTTTTATATTGTTTTGAAACCAACGTCAGAAGTGCAGCTATCTTAGGTTATGTTGGTGCTGGTGGTATCGGTGTTCAGATTAATGAACAGTTAACCTGGAGAAGATATGGAAATACGGGATTGATGGTCATTGTATTAGTAATTACAGTAGTAATTATTGAAACTGTCTCTCGAGAATTAAGGAAGAAGTTGGTGCAAGGATGACAAACAAACAATTAACTGTTGAATCTCAATTAGAGAAATTCCCATCGGTTTTACCAAAATTTATTATTGGTCTTCTTTCCTTTGTAGTTTTTTATATATTATCTACAATCACTATTTCATTTAAAGGAATAAATGAAAGAGGATTAATGATCGCTGTTAATGCTTTTAAGGGTTTATTTAATCCTTCAATGAAAATAATTACAGATTTAGGTAAGTATGGTTTATTACAAATGCTATTTGAGACATTAGCTATTGCCTTTTTAGGAACAGTTATTGGTTTAGTGTTTGCTATTCCGTTAGCTTTTCTGGCCAGTAGAAATATGTTTCCGAAATGGATTAATAATATTTGTTTAACAGTGATTAGTGTTATAAGAGCATTTCCATCTTTCATGTTAGGTATAATGTTTGTTAAATCAATCGGTCCTGGAGCTTTCGCTGGTGTACTTTCAATGGCCATAGGTTCTATTGGTATGTTATCAAAACTGATAATTGAAGTTATTGAAGATTTAAATCCGGGAATAGCTGAGGCCTTGGATGCGGCAGGATGTTCAACCTTTGAAAAAATAAGATATGGACTTATTCCTCAACTCAGCTCAAATATTATTTCTATCGTTTTGTATCGTTTGGATATTAATGTTAAAAATGCCACTATCTTAGGTATTGTTCAAGCCGGTGGCATTGGAGCACAATTGATGTTTGCAATCAATGCTCGTAGATGGTCTGATACAGGTGCGATGTTGTTAGGAATTATCTTTATGACCATAGTCTTAGAATACTTCTCAACAAAGATTAGGGCTAAGCTGGCTGGTCATCAAAGTTAAAGAATAAAGCTTTGACTGTTGTACTGTCAAAGCTTTTTATATGTTTAAATGTAAGGTTGTCATGATATATTATTGTTAAAATAGAGATTATGGCAAAAATGTTATTTTGCATTGCTGGAGCAACATCAGATTTATAAATATAATGAAGTTGCAAAGGAGGAAATTATTATGTTCCAAGAAAATTTAAAAGCACTTCGAATAAAAAAGGGTATGACTCAAAAAGAGTTGGCTACTAGACTTAATGTAGTAAGACAGACTATTTCTAAATGGGAGAAGGGTTTATCAGTTCCGGATTCTGAATTGCTGATTAAACTGGCAGAGATTTTGGAGGTTTCAGTAAGTCAGCTTTTAGGTTCTAAAATTGAAATAGAAGAAAAGCCTGATGCTTTAGCTGAGCAGCTTTCCAGAATCAATGAACAGCTGGCCATTAAAAACAGCAGGGCAAAGAAGGTGTGGAAAGTAATAGCATTTATAATATTTGGTATTATAATCGCCTATGTTTTACTGATTTTTTTAGTTATGATATTTAATTTTTATCCTGAATCAACTTCTACAACACAGGAAACAATTAATATATTAAAAAGATTAAAACTGAGGGTGTAGCCATGTATGGTTACACCCCTTTAAAAATTTTAAATTCTGGTTTCAGTTTTAGCTTATAAATAGTTTGCGATGATTTCATCAATAATTCTTTTGATAGGATGGGTATCTTTTTGTTGAGCCTGAATAATGATTATGGCTTTTTTTTCTGGAATAACAACGATATATTGACCGTCTGTGCCAGAGGCAAAAAATAAATTTTCTTTACCAATCCAAATACCATAGCCATAAGCATAATACAGCAAATATTTTCGTCCACTTAAATCAACATCAGGGTTCAGCACTTGAATATTTGTCATCTTCTCAATCCAGGTTTGTGGCAAAAGCTGCCGATTTTGATATTTGCCCTTATGGAGCAGCAATTCTCCAATTTTAATTAAGTCTTCTGGTTGTAACCACAGTCTGGTTGCACCTGCCAAGTAATTGCCATACTTTATCCAGCTGGCATTTTTAATTTCTAAAGGTTCAAATAATTCCCTTTCAATAAAGGTAAATAAATCTTCCTTAAGAAATTCTTGTAAAACAACAGATAAAAGATAAAAACCAGCATTTGAATATAGATATTTTTGGCCAGGTTCATTTTTAATCGGATAATTGATAAGGTAATCAAGATATTTAAAAGGATCCATATCTGCAATATCACCACGCATTAGCAGTTTTTCTTCATAACCGACAGTATGGGTTAAAAGATGCTTGATTTTCACTTTTTCTAAATATTTAAGATTATTCTGATTAGTAAGATTTATAACCTCTTTAATGATAGGGAAAATTAATGTATCTAGATTAAATTCAGAATATACACCTTCTTTTGAGAGTTCAATAACTCTGCCAACAACAAGTGCCAGAACGGTTTTGCTCAGACTTCTAACATCAGAAGGCTCAGTACGTTGATTAAATCGATGTATAAAAACATGGTCATTTTGTTTAATGCCAAAGGAATTCATTTGTAGATGGTTATTGTTTGCATCTAGAGTTGTAGTAAACTTTTCAATTAGTTGAGTAAATTTCTCTCTGTTCATTTTTCCTCCTGAAATAATGTTTTGCTAAGCTTATTTATATTGGTATATATAAAATTATAATCTATTTTATAGTAAGATACCAATCTGGAAAGCAGATATGTTATTAAAATAAAATCGATTTTAAAGGAAAATCGGGTTAAAAGTAGATATTTGAAGTTTACTATCTTATAATTAATTTGAGGTAATAAATATGGCAAAATTATATTTTAAGTTTGGAGCAATGGGTTCTTCCAAAACCGCAAATGCGTTGATGACAAAGTTTAATTATGAAGAAAAAAATAAGAGAGTATGGTTAATTAAACCGGCGTTAGATGATAGAGATGGAGTCACAATACTGAAAAGCAGAATAGGTTTACAGGCAAAAGCTGATGTAATTCAGGCTGATGACTCTATTTTAGAAAAATGTCCTAAAAATATTGATGTTATTATCTGTGATGAATGTCAATTTTTGACTGCTGAACAGGTTGATGATTTAAGAATTTTAGTTTCAGAACACGATATTCCAGTATTGTGTTTTGGCTTAAGAACAGACTTTGTGACCAACCTGTTTCCCGGCAGTAAGCGCCTATTTGAATTAGCCGATTCAATTACTGAAATTAAATCTATTTGTCGCTGTGGTAGAAAAGCAACTGTTAATACCAGATTTGATGAAAAAGGGTATGTATGTACTAGTGGAGATCAGGTTGTCATTGGTGGCAATGATGTCTATGAAAGTATGTGCTGGTCATGTCGTAATAAACTTATTGTTGAAAACAAGACAAGATATGATTTAGATTAAATTATTAAAAACTTTATCTTATTTTAAAAGAAGCAATAATAAAATGCTTCTTTTTTTACTGAAAAATACTATTATATCTGGATTAGCCTGATAAAAATAAATGTCTTGAATATTAAAACAATATTTTATCATGGAGTTAAAGTTTTATTATCAGAGAGACCGAAGATTATTATTTTTAACATCATGTTAATCATTTCTTCCTCAGAAAAGAGTTGCTTACCTTTACAGTACCAGTAACATAAAGTTTCATAAAAGATTATGCACACAATATCTACTTTGTAGTCGATAACTTTTTTAGAATCATTTAAATCCAGAGGTGCATATTTCATAATGAGTTCTCTAAGCTTGTTTTTAAATTTATTTTGAAAGGACAAACTTCCTTTAGAACTTAAAAGATAGCTTACTTTTTCACCGGAATTCTTTTCTTCCTGCATAAAGATCTCTATTATTTCTCGACTGTTTTTAGAAAATGTAGCTTTTCTTAATTTTTCAAAATTTTCTTCCGATGGTAACAATTCATCTTCTATCTGACTATGCAGATCTTCGATATCTAAAAAGTAAGCATAAAAGGTTCCACGATTAAATCCAGCTTTGTTCGTTATCATTCTTACGGTAATTTTTTCTGGATTATTAGCAACATACAGTTGCCAATAGGCATCCATCAGTTTTTGTTTTGTTTTAGGGATAATTTCTTTTTGTTTATGTGACATGTTTCCTCCTGTTTGTTTATAAATCCGACAAAAGTAGTCATTCTGTTGATTGATAAAGTAAATAACTATACTTTATAATATACATAATAACACAACATGGTGTTGGATTTAAAGTGATAAATTAATTTGAGGGGAGTATTTATGAAAAAAAATAATTTTAACAACCGAAATAAAATAACAAAAACATTGCTGTATTATTATATTTTGGCACTGTTGGCGGTGTTTTTGTTTAACTGGTTTTTAATGCCTATGTATATGTCAAGACAGGTGAAAACAACAACTTATTCTGATTTTATAATTGCAGTGGAAGCTGGAGAAGTCAGTGAGGTTTATTTTACAGATGCAGAAATTAATTATATAAAAGAAGAAAATGGAAAAATCTGTTATTACAAAACAGGTATAGTAGATAATCCGACCCTTCCTCAACTGCTGCAAGAAAAGGGAGTGAGTTATGGAGCTGAAATTCCTGAAAAACCAAATTTATTTTTATCAACATTATTGAGTTACGGTATTCCTATTCTGATATTCAGTTTTATAGGTAAAAGAATCAATAAGAATATGACTGAAAAAATGGGGGCTGCAGGCCTTAGTATTCATGGTCGTGGAGTTGCAAAAGTTTATACTCCTGAAGAAGATAAGAAAACATTTGAAGATGTTGCCGGGCAAGCAGAGGCTAAAGAAGCACTGGTAGAAATAATCGACTATCTTAATAATCCCAAAAAATATGAACAGATAGGAGCGAAATGCCCTAAGGGAGTATTGCTGGTCGGTCCTCCAGGAACAGGTAAAACACTGATGGCTAAAGCTGTAGCTGGAGAAGCTAATGTACCATTTTTCTCAATTTCCGGTTCTGAATTTGTGGAGATGTTTGTCGGAAGAGGAGCAGCAAGAGTAAGAGAACTCTTTGATCAGGCTAATAAAAAAGCTCCTTGTATTGTATTTATCGATGAGATTGATACAATTGGTAAAAAAAGAGATGCAGGTTTAAGTACTAATGATGAGCGTGAACAGACTTTAAATCAGCTGTTAACTGAAATGGATGGGTTTGAAGGTAATAAGGGAGTAATAATTCTGGCAGCTACCAATAGACCGGAAGTATTAGATCCGGCCTTACTGAGACCTGGACGCTTTGACAGACAGGTTAGAGTAGAATTGCCAGATTTGGTTGATAGAGAAGCAATTTTAAATGTCCATTTGAAAAATATTAAAACAGAAAAAGATATAGATGTTAATCTTGTTGCTCGTATGACAGCAGGTGCTTCAGGAGCACAACTAGCTAATATAGTTAATGAAGCCGCTTTAAGGGCTGTTCGTATGAATAATAATCTTGTTACAACAAAAGATTTGGTAGAATCAGTGGAAGTAATTATTGCGGGAGCTGAAAGAAAGAATGCCATTCTATCTGAAGAGGAAAAGCGTATAGTTGCTTATCATGAAATAGGACATGCTCTTGTTGCCGCAAAACAAACCGGTTCTGCTCCAGTACAGAAGATAACGATAGTTCCAAGAACATCCGGTGCATTGGGATTCACCATGCAGGTGGAAGAAGATGAAAAATCACTATATAGTAAAAAAGATGCCTGTCAAAAATTGGAAGTGCTTTGTGGGGGTAGAGTTGCTGAAGAGATTGTCTTTAATATGGTAACTACAGGTGCATCCAATGATATAGAAAGAGCTACTGAGATTGCCAGAAATATGGTAACCCGTTATGGAATGTCAGAAAGATTTGGAATGATGGCCCTACAGACAGGTGGCAACAGCTATTTAGGCCAACCTGGTCAAATGACAGTTTCTTCTGAGACAGCTCGTCTGGTGGATGAGGAAATAAGAGATATTATAGCGAAAGCCTATAGCAATGCGAAAAGTATTCTTGAAGAAAATAGAGAAAAAATGGATGAACTGGCTGAATATTTAATTGAAAAAGAAACTATCAGTGGAGAAGAGTTTATGAAAATACTTGAAGGTTAAAAGGATGGTAATAAATTTTCACAAAGCTTAAAAAAAGATGTAGCGTATTAGCAACATCTTTTTGTATTGATTTCTGTCTTGATTATCCGGTTTAACTTTTTTTGTTATCTTTTAGCCATTGAATTGTATCATAGAGAGTTTTCTTAAGTGATCTTGGCTGATAATTAAAAGTATCACTGGCAGCTTTATAACTGAATTTACTATTAGAATCAAGAACAGTTACGGCATAGGGGGTAAAATATAATGGCTTTCGCATTTTTAAACACCATTGTTCATAAATATAAGCGAAGATTTTAGCTAATCTGATTGGTAAATAAGATACCTTATATTTAAGATTGAACATTTCTTTTACATTTTCCAGGATATCTTTAACTGTAGCATATTCTCCCGAGAGAATATAACCATGGCCTGGTAATCCCTGATGGCTACAGCAGATAATACCACTGGCTACATCACGCACGTCAACAAAATCATATCCGCCTTCCATGGCAATTGGAAGTTTTCCAGCCATAAAAGATAGCAAGGTGTTGGTAACACTTCCTTGAGTGGTATCACCTGGCCCAATAATCCCCGAAGGGAAAACGACACTGGCATTCAGCCCCTGCTTAACAGCCTTTAAGACAGCAGCAGTTGCCAGAGCCTTGCTTTTAGCATAGTCACCTACTACCAGTTCAGGATCAAATTTGGCATCTTCGGTAATTGTTATGCCCTTAGGTTTTTCCGGAATGGCATGAACTGAGCTAACATAGACAAGTTTTTGGATATTATAATCCAAACAAAATTTGACAATGTTTTTAGTTCCATTGACATTTACCTGGTAGACTTTATCTCCGGGATGAGAAGCTACTGAAACAATGCCGGCACAGTGAATTACACAAGTTTTATTATCTGCCTTTTCAAAAAAGGCTTTTAAAGAAGTTACTTCACAGACATTTCCAATAACTTTATGAACTTCTTTAGGAAGCTCATTTGCTAAAGGGTCGTTTTCCATTGCCAGGGCAAAAATATCAGCATTTTTTTCTAAAAGCTGAGCTACTACAGTGCTTCCAAGAAATCCTGTGGCCCCTGTTATTAGATATTTTTGAAACACTAAATCACCTCCAATTAAACGACAAGTGTTGATTATCTTTCATAAGTCTAGTATAATAGAAAAAAATATGGACAACAACCAACAACTTTTTTGATTTTGAAAGATAATTGACAGATATTTTATTATTGTAGAAAAAAAGAGCATTTTTTTAGTTTTGGAGGTTTTATGAAAAAAATTGATGCCAGGGTTCGTTATACACGTCGGGTTTTGAAAGATTCTTTTTTATTACTGCTAAAAGAAAAACCGGTCAATAAAATTACTGTAAAGAGGGTTTGTGAACTGGCTGAAGTAAATCGGGCCACATTTTATTCTCATTATAATGATTGTTTTGATTTGCTGGAAAATATTGAAAAAGAATTATTACAAGCATTTAAAGAGTCCTTAAAAATGAATAACTGTTTTGATGTTACAGCACTTATTGATGCAATCTATCAAATGGTCGAACAAAACCAGGAAGCTTGCAGGGTGTTAGTTTTTCAAGGTGCTAGCAGTTCTATTTTGATGAAGATGATTGATATAGCTAGAGAGGAAACTATTGCTCAATGGAAAGAGCAGTTTTACAAAGCTACTGATAAAGAGGTAGAAATGCTTTACACTCATTTATCGCATGGTCTGATGAATGTAGTTGTTGGTGGCTATGATAAGTACAGTAAAGAGGAAGTAATTAATTTTGTTAATAAAATTGTCAAAAGCAGTATGGAATTATATCAATGAAAAATGGATGATTCAACAAAACAAAAACGGTATAGCTTCAAAGCGATACCGTTTTAGAATGTTTTCTTAATTCAGAGGCCATTAACCTTTATTTTTAAGGGGGATCAATATTGTTCTAAAATAGAAAGGAGAATAATATTGTTGCAAGATTCTATCCTTCTTGCAATTTTATACTAACAGACATGTGTATGTAAATTATGTTTTGTTTGTGTGAAATAATGTGAATGAATAAAATCTATGGTAAAATTAAAATGGTGATTAAAAATGAACGTTTATGACTGGGATAAAACAATATATCCTAAAGACAGTACAGCAGAATTTTATGTATATAATATAAGAAAAGACTTAACACTTTTAAGATTTTTTCCTAAGCAATTAATCGGCTGGATATTGTGGGGATTAAAGATAATTGATAAAACAGAAATGAAAAAGTATTTTTACAGCTATTTAAAAGGTGTAAAAAACATTGATGAGAAACTGGAGGCCTTTTGGGATGAAAGAATTAGCAATATCAACAGTTGGTATAGAGATTTACAGAAAGAGGATGATATAGTAATCAGTGCTTCAGCGCATTTTATGGTTGAGCCAGCCTGTAGAAGACTTAATATTAAGTATTTAATCGCCTCAGAAGTAGACAGATACACAGGAAAAGTACTGTCTGAAAACTGCAGTGATAAAGAAAAGTTAAATAGATTTATCAAGGCAGGATTTAATGTTAAAGAGATAGAGAATTTTTATTCTGATTCCAATAATGATATTCATTTAGCCCTTAAAGCAAAAAAAGCATATAAGGTAACAGATGGGAAAATTACAGATTGGAAGTTTTAGGGATATTTATAAAGGTAAAATAATATCTTTAAGAGAGGGTAGGTAATGGTAGTAGAAAAAATAAAAGCTTATAAAAATTATGTTAAAATTGAAATAGCTGATAATGATTATCAAACTACTTTTAAAATTGGATTAGACGATTACTTATCTTTAAATTATAAAATTGGCCAATCAATAGATAAAAATGAACTTGATAAGTTAGAGAAAATGCATTTATTAGCCTATAGTTACAGCAAGTGTTTAAGAAGATTGGAAAGCAGTGATCGTAGCGAAAAAGAAATTAGAGACTTGCTTTATCTGATTAGAGAATTGAATGCTGATGATAAAGATAGAATTATTGAAAAATTGAAAGTTTCAGGTTTTTTATCAGATGCAGCAGTGGTGGAAAGTCAATTTTATGTTGACTCAATCAAGCAAATTGGTAAAAATAAAACCATTCAGACTTTAAAGAGAAGAGGAATTAATTCTAATTTAATTAATGAATATAGCAAGAAAGTTGATTCAGTGCAGCAGTTTGAAATGGCTGTTTCAAAAGCTGAAAGAATTTTGTCAACAATTAAGGATAAATCTTTTAGAGAAACGGTAAATATTTTAAAAGAAAGATTGATAAGAGATGGATTTGAAAATGTCAATGAAGTAGTATCAGCTCTGGATTTAAAAAAAGATGAGCAGAGTGAATATGAAAGTCTAAAAGCAGCCTACAAAAAAGCATTAAGAAGATATAAAAATAAATATAGCGATAAAAAACTATATTATACTATATATAGATTTCTATTAACCAAGGGCTTTGATAGCAACTTAGTTAAAGAGATATTATCTTTAGAAAGTGAGGAGTTGGATTATGAAGATTAGTGAATTTAGAAGTCCTTTGAGTATAAACACACCTCTTTTTATTGCGCAGGTAAAAGAAGGAGTAACAAATACCGGTTCACCTTATCTTTCAATCTCTTTTAGAGATAATTCTGGTGAGATTGAGGGCAAATTATGGGATGTAAAAGAAAGGCAGTCAGCAATTATCAAACCAGGAAAAGTTATGAATGTCAGAGGCGATGTAATCACCTATCGCAATGCTTTACAACTTAAAGTTTTAGAGTGCAGTGAAATAGAAGGTGAAGTTGATATGCAGGACTTTGTTTTCACTGGTCCCTATGATACTGAAACTCTGAAAAAAGAAATTAATAAATATATCGATACAATTCAAAATCAGGACATTTTTAGAATTGTTTCGGACATTTATTATACTTACGAAAAAGACATCTATGCTTCAGCAGCAGCAGTAAGAAATCATCATGAGTATTATGGTGGTTTAGCAACCCATGTTTACGGTATGTTGAAGCTGGCGGATATGGTTTGTGTCAACTATCCATATTTAAATAGAGATTTATTAGTCGGTGGTATTTTACTTCATGATATTGGTAAAGTAATTGAATTATCAAGTCCACCGCTTACAGAATACACCTTAGAAGGAAAATTATTAGGTCATATTTCAATTTCTCAAACGATTGTTAAAGATAGTGCTGATAAATTGAAAATAGATTCTGAGGAAGTAATCCTGTTGAGACATATGATTTTATCTCATCATGGCCAGTATGAATATGGCTCACCAGTTTTACCATCAATTATTGAAGCTGAAGCCTTAAATTTTCTTGATAATTTTGATGCCAAAATGGTAATGATAGAAAAAGAATTAAGAAATATTCCAACCAGGGAATTTACAGCCAGAAGCTTTGCCCTGGATAACAGATCGTTTTATAAACACAATATCAAGTAATTATGAAAGCATTTAAGAGAAATCAAATCAGAGAAATTATTGATGAAGAAATAAAAATGAATCGTTACAGTTATGATGATTTGATTTTTTCTAGTGCTGTAAGCTTATGTAATGTCATTTTAAAACAAGGTATTGAAGAAGTATTGATAATAAGCGGTAATAATCACAACGGAGATATTGGAATAGCTTTAGCTGATACCTTAATAAAGAAAACAAGTGTAAAACCGATACTGGTTCATTTTAATTTAACCAGCAGAAGGATTTCAGAGTTGTTAGATAAAAGTGTGGAAGTAATAAATGATGTTAGAAAAGTAAGTAAAATGATTGAAAAAGATATCTATATTGTTGACTGTATGTTTGGATATGATATCAGTGAAACAATCTATTATCCATTTAACTATCTGATCGATAAAATTAATGAATCGAAATGTTATGTGTTAAGTTGTGATGTCCCTTCAGGAGTTGATACTGATAATGGCTGTATTGACAGATCGACTATTAAAGCTGATGCAACAGTTGTTTTACAGCTGATTAAGCCGGGATATTATTTATATCCAGCTAGCAGTTATACCGGAAAATTAATTGTCGATAATATTGGTGTTTCTTATCAGACAATAGAAAAAACAGAAACAGATATTTTTGTTAATAATTTAAGTGAAATTAAAGAAATGATTCCCCAAAGAGTAAAACATTCCCATAAAATGAGTTACGGGAAAGTTTTGTTGATTGCTGGTAGTGAAGGTAAAATAGGTGCTTCATTGCTTTGTGGTTCAGCTATTTTGAAAACAGGCGCTGGATATCTGACTGTCCTATCATATCCGGAGGTAATCAAAGCCTTTAACAGTCAGTTAATAGAAGCTGTAACAGAAACATTTGATGTTTATAATATCAGATATCAGATGGAAAATAATTTTGATTTTAGAAATTATTCTTTGATTGTTATTGGTCCAGGTTTAGGAGTCAATTCAACAACTGAATACCTGGTAAGAAAAGTCTTAGAAACCGATATTCCGGTTGTCATTGATGCAGATGGTTTAAATTATTTGAAAAATAATTTGGAATTACTCAAAAGAGATGTTTTAACAGTAATTACCCCTCATTTAGGTGAATTTAAAAGAACTTTTGTTTACAATCAAAAAATAATAATTGAGGATTTACAAAGATATACTACCAGTTTTCCTGATCTGGCCATTGTTTTAAAAGGGGAGCATACTCTTATTGGCTATCAGGGTAAGGTTACTATTAATACTACTGGCAATAATGCTTTAGCTAAAGCTGGTTCAGGAGATGTTTTATGTGGTATTATCTCAGGATTTCTGGCTCAAAGATGTGATATTGAATCAATCATCAGTGCAGTTTACATCCACTCACTAGCTGCTGATTACTGGTGTATTAATAATTCACCATATTCACTGCTAGCCAGCGACTTAATTAAAATGATTGATAGAATTCTAAAACAATTAACAAGTCAGTAGATTTTATCAGATTGTTTGCAAATGCTGATTTTTTAAAAAATTGTCATTTTTTTTATATATAATTACAAAATATCTTTAACAATAAAGTAAGAGAAATTCTGTTGTCATAAAAATATTTTTATAATGCAAAAATAGTTTAAACAAACTGTTATTGTTGTTTTTTCATTTGAGAATATGACATGTATTCTCTAAAAGCTGGATTGTCAGGCTGAAATTTATGACCTTCTATAGTTTTAGGAAGGTTTTTTATTTCCTGAAGATTTAAAAACAGTTAATGAAAAAAACTTAATGAATTCTTAATGATTTTACTACTACTATCTTAATTGGCAGTAATGGTAAAATACAACATGTTAAAGGAGATGTCGATTATGGAAAGATTAAGTTTTATCAATTACGTTATATCGCTGTTATTTTTTCTTTGTTATTCTTATCAGTTTTTGTATATTCTTATAAAGATTTTTTCTCGTCAGAAAAATGAAAATAAAAGTGTTGAAAAAAAGAACTATGCAGTATTGATTTGTGCCAGAAACGAAGAAAAAGTAATAGGAGAATTAATTGACAGTATTCATCAGCAAACATATCCACAAGAAAAAATTACAATTTTTGTTATGGCGGACAACTGCAATGATGATACAGAAAAGATTGCTAAAAATAAAGGGGCGATTACATACCACAGGATAGATAAGGTTCTGGTTGGAAAAGGATACGCTTTAGATACAATGCTGAAGTTTATTAAAAGAGAATATCCGGATCAATTTGATGGTTATTTTGTTTTTGATGCCGATAATATATTAAAAGAAAACTACATTGAGGAAATGAATAAAGTTTTTGTTGCCGGAAATGATATCGTAACCAGTTATCGAAACAGTAAGAATTACGACAGCAATTGGATCAGTGCTGGCTACACCTTGTCATTTTTAAGAGAAAGTCAGTTTCTCAACGGAGCTCGAAATTTGATTCATAGCAGTTGTGCGGTTTCTGGAACTGGTTTTCTTGTCAGTGATGCAATTATTAAAGAGCAAAGAGGATGGCCATTTCATATGTTGACAGAAGATATCGAGTTTTCTATTTATCACATTATTCAGGGCAAGAAAATTGCTTATTGCGAAAAAGCAATGCTTTTTGATGAACAGCCAACAAAGTTTTCTCAATCAGTTCATCAGAGATTAAGATGGATAAAAGGATACATTCAGGTATTCAACAGGTATGGAAAGGAATTGATTACCAACATGTTCAAAGGTAGTTTTTCTTGTTTTGATATGGTTATGAATAGTGTGCCTGCATATATACTTTCTTTTGTTTCGATAGCAGCGAATGTTATTTTATCAATTTATACTGCTGTTTACAGCCATGATTATATGCTAGTGTTAAAATCAATTGCTCAGTTAATTTTAAGCATGTATTTAACGATGTTTGCTTTGGGTCTGATAACAACAATAACAGAATGGAAAAATATATATGCCAGTAATAAAAGTAAAATCTTATATTTATTTACTTTCCCAGTATTTATGTTCACCTATATACCAATATCAATAGCGGCATTATTCCTTAAGGTATCCTGGAAACCTATTGAACATGGAATTTATGGTAGAAAAGTTGAAGGATTGATGAAAAATGTTTAAAATTAAAAATTGTCTTATAAAAACATACCGGTTTATGTGTAATCCTCGTTTTGTGATATGTTTTTTAATTGCCTGGGTAATTACCAATGGTTGGGGATATTTGTTTATTATTCTTGGTTCCTGTTTTAAAAATACAGCATTACTGGCTATTGGCAGCAGTTATATCGCTTTTCTCTGGGTGCCATGTACTCCAGAGAAAGTATTGACAATTACTATAGCATTAATATTACAAAAAAAGTTGTTTCCTAATCATATATCAGATTCATTAAAGGAAATACAGACAGATGAAAATATAGTTATTCAGAGCAAATAAAGGCTTTAGAGAACTTGATACAATTATTGTTTTTTGATTTCTTAATCAATTCTTAATAAATCTTAATAACAAATGCACGAGAGTCACTGATATAATGATTAACGAGGAAAGGAGTAATATAGGATGAAAAATATATTAATTGTTGATGATGAAAGAGATATTGTTAATGCTTTAAAAATATATTTGTCTGATCCGGACTACAAATTATATGAAGCTTTTAATGGCAAGCAGGCTTTAGATATAGTAGAAAAGGAAGATATTCATCTGATTTTGATGGACATTATGATGCCGGTAATGGATGGGATTACAGCTTTAAACAAAATTAGAGAAAAAAGCTTTGTTCCAATTATTCTGTTAACTGCTAAAAGTGAGGATGCTGATAAAGTTTTAGGCTTAACAGTAGGGGCAGATGACTATATTACCAAACCTTTTAATCCACTGGAAGTTACTGCCAGAGTCAAATCTCAGCTTAGAAGATATTTAAGATATGGTTCAGGAAATGAGGATGTAGAAAAAATTACAATCGGTGGTATTGAATTAGATGATTCAACCAAACAAGTTTTAGTGGATGGAAATGAAATTACTCTTACACCAAAGGAATTTGAAATCTTAAAATTGTTGATGAGTAATCCAGGAAAGGTATATTCGCCAAAGGAAATATATAGCAGCATCTGGCAAGAAAAACCATATGGTGCAGAAAATACAGTTGCTGTGCATATACGACATATAAGAGAAAAAATAGAAATTAATCCAGCTGAACCAAGATATCTCAAGGTTATCTTTGGACAGGGATATAAAATTGAAAAGAGGGTATAGAAATGAAGAAGTTTTCTAGAAGCATAGTAGGCAAAACAACATTATTTTTAATAAGTTTGTTTTCAACATTATTATTATTAGGTTCATTTTTAGCAATGTTTATTTTATTTGAAGCAGACTTTTATTCTAAAAAGGAGGATCAACTGTTCTATTTTGCTGCAGAGGAATTTGTATATAGAGACAGTTTCGATGAGTTTGGATTATATCTTTCTTCATCAAACAGTGAGAAAGTAGAGGATAACGGAAACTTTGTTTTCGAGATTGTTGATGTTGATGGCAATGTTGTAAAGAGAAGTCGTTCTGCAGAAGTGGTAGAAGATTGGCAATATGAGTATTATTTTTATGAGAATGGAGAATATGATTATGATGGTTTCCGCAATCTTGAAGATAAAGAATTTACTGGTGACTATTATATTATAAAATCAACAATAATAAATCCATTTCAGACAAATGATAAGTATAGTTTTTTGGCAAATTCTATTAATCTGCTATACAGGTTACGTTATAATATCTATCTTTTAGCCTTGATACTGCTAGTTGTTGATGTATATAGCTTTGTAAGTTTAATAAGTGCAATTGGCTATAATAACGAGAATGATAAATTACATTCTGGACTTTTAAATAAGGTTCCTTTTGATTTACTGTTAGTCATATCAGCTTTAATTATATTTGTATCATTTCTGATACCGGATTACGTTGGTTTATTTAGCGGGATTGAACATCTAGGAGTATTGATTATTTATGTGATTGTTTTTTCAATAGTTGATTTAGCAATAATAATGGGTTTAATTACAACTTTTATATCAAGATTAAAGACAAAGACTTTAATTAAAAACACTATTACTTACCAGATAGTAATGTTACTTAAAAAAATATTATTGTTTGGTTTAAAGTTAATAAAAACAATTACCGCTGGTGCCATCAATTTGATAATTGCGATTCCGATTGTCTGGAAGGCAGTAGTTGCAACAATGTTTATTTTGTTTTTAGATTTTTTATTTCATAACTTTTTAGCATATCATTTTATTAAGTTTATCGTGCTTCTTCCATTGGTTGTTTATTTAGCGATAAATATGAAACAGCTTAAGGATGGCGCTGAAAGGTTGGCAAACGGAGATTTGAGTAATAAGATAGCTACAAAACATCTTATCCTTGATTTTAAAAAACATGGAGAAAACCTGAATCAGGTTTCAAAGGGGATGTCAATTGCTGTAGAGGATAGATTGAAATCTGAAAGAATGAAAACTGAACTGATTACTAATGTATCCCATGATATTAAAACTCCACTAACCTCAATTATCAACTATGCTTCCTTAATAGGTGAAGAAGATACAGAAAACCAGAAAATTAAAGAATATTCAGAGGTACTGGTAAGGCAATCTGAAAGGTTAAAGAGATTGATTGAAGATTTAGTTGAGGTCTCAAAAGCATCAACGGGAAACCTTGAGGTTAATCTTTCACCATGTGATGCGAATGTGTTTTTAACACAGGCTTCTGGTGAATATGCTGAAAAACTTGAAAACAGCAGACTGACATTAATTACAAAGCAACCAGATGAAGAAATCAGAATAATGGCTGATGGAAGAAGAATGTGGCGTATATTTGACAATCTGATGAATAATATCTGTAAGTATGCTCAACCAGAAACCAGAGTCTATCTATCAATTGAAAATAATGATGACCAGGCTGTAATTACTTTTAAAAACACTTCTAAAGAGCAGCTGGATATCAGTGAAGAGGAGCTGATGGAAAGATTTACTAGAGGTGATCATTCAAGAAATACTGAAGGAAATGGACTAGGTTTATCAATTGCAAAAAGTCTAGCTGAATTACAAAACGGTTCATTAAAATTGGAAATAGATGGAGATTTATTCAAAGCAATTTTAAGTTTTCCAGTTATTCAGTTTTAAAATATAGAATAATTTTGGAATATAAAAAAGCAGATAAAAAATGTTAAGAAAAACAATTATTTGAAAATAATACAGAATATTAAATAATTAAGTTTATCAATTAAAACAAGACAACAGGCTTGTTTTATTTTAACTCACTATGATAAAAAATATAAAAATGTTAAAATACAGGTATGAATATTGTAGTATCTGTTTTCAAAGAGCAATCTTTAACAACTCTTAAAAAGTTAAATGTAACTCATATTCTGGTTAATGAGATGAAATTTTCCAGTGGAACAAAAGGCTTTGATTTAAAAGGACTAAAAACTATTACCGCTAAAGCTCAGCAGTTGGGATTGAAAGTTATTGTTAAAGCGGATAGGTTGTTTGATCAGTCTGAACTTGAAGAATTAGTTTCTTTTTTGAAATATTTGCAGCTAATAAAAGTTGATGATATTCTCTTTTCTGATTTGACCATAAAAATATTAGTTGATAAGCATAAGATTAATTTGAAAACAATTTATGCTCCTGAAACATTATTGACAAATAAATATGATGTCCAGCAATTAAAAATTGACGGTTTTGATAGTTGTGTAATTTCAAAAGACATTCCTTTGAGTGACATGTATGAAATAGCTTTAAGTAATAAAGATTACTGCTATTTAAGAGTGCATGGACCAATACTTATCAGTTATGGTTTAAGAAGGTTTATCTCAGTTTATCTGGATGAGTTTAAAGAGTATACTGACAACTACTATTTACGTGAAGACAATAGAGAAACCCTGCTTCCGATTGTAGAAAAAGAAACAGGAACCTGGATTTATGGTGATACTTTGCAATCGCTTAATGAGATTGATAACATCTTCCAGCAGCCACTGAAAGGGCTTGTTTTTGATAATATGTTATATGATGATGAATATACCATTGAGGTTATTAAGATATATAAAGATGTTTTAAATCAGAAAATTGATTATCAAAGTGCTTTAGATAAATTAAGACAGCTAAATGATAAAATTATTTATACTGATATTTCTGAAATAAAGAAAACAGCATTAGATAAGGAGTAATATGAGAGTTGAACTGTTGGCTCCAGCCGGAGATTTGGAAAGACTTAAGGTAGCGATAGAATATGGAGCTGATGCTGTCTATATCGGCGGCAAACAGTTTTCTTTGCGGGCTAGAGCTTCTAACTTCTCTTTAGAAGATATTAAAGAAGCAGTAGAATATGCTCATCAAAGAAATAGAAAGGTATTTGTGACTGTCAATATGATTCCTCATAATTCTGATTTTGAAGGATTAAAAGAATATCTGAAACAGCTGGATGAAATAAATGTAGATGCAATAATTGTTGCCAGTGCTGCGATTTTGACAATAGCCAAAGATTTAAATCTGAAAATGGAAGTACATATTTCAACTCAACAAACAACAACCAACAGTGTGGCTATTTCTTATTGGCAAAATAAAAAGGCTGATAGAATAGTTTTGGCCAGAGAAGTAACCTATGAAAATTTAAAAGCAATTATGAAAGAAACAACTTTGCCAATTGAAGTATTTATTCATGGTGGAATGTGTGCAAACTTTTCCGGCAGATGTGTAATTTCCAATATGTTGACTAACAGGGATGCTAATAGGGGTGGTTGTGCTCAATCATGTAGATGGAGCTATCATTTATATCACAATGATGAATGTCTCGATAATAAAGATAGATTGTTATCAATGGGCAGTAAAGATATGTGTGCTTATGATTATCTGGAAAGACTTTTAGATATTAATGTTGCTTCACTTAAAATAGAAGGTCGTATGAAAACGGCTTACTATATTGCGACAGTTGTAAAAGCTTATCGTATATTAATAGATGATTATTACCATAATGGTAAAATTAGCCAAGAGAAATTAAATGAAGCAGCTATACTGTTTAAAAGAGGTTCTAATAGAGAATCATTCAGTGGTTTTTATCCAGGCCTGCCAGATATAAATGGGCAAATTTACAATAATGATGTCCAGGCTAACCAATCGTATCTGGCTAATGTTATTGATTACAGTGATGGGATCGCGACCATTGAAGTTAGAAATTACTTCAAACTGCATGACAGGCTTAGAATATTTAATCCACAGGGAGAGGATGTCTATTTTGATGTTAATTCACTGGTAGATTTAGATGGAAAGATGGTTGAAATAGCGAATAAACCAATGCAGGTATTAAAAATGAAAGTACCGGTAGTGGTTAATAATTTTACTTTTATTACTAAAAGTGAGGTTTGAAAATGAGGTTAGTTGAAGGAAGCATAGCAGTAAAAGCAGTTATTGACAGTAAATATCGTACAGTTAAAAAGATTTACATTAACAAAGATAAAAAGGGAAGTGATGTAGCTTTTATTTTGAGACAAGCTCAAAAAAAGAGAATAGAAGTTGAAAAAGTGAACAAAGAAAAGATTGAAGAGTTAGCTCAGGGAAAAACTCATGGCGGTATAGTAGCTAAAGTCAGTGAAAGGAAAACTCAATCAATCGTATCACTTTTAAAAAAGGATAAGCCTTTTCTTGTGCTGTTAGAAGGGATAGAAGATAGTTACAATCTGGGTTATATTTTCAGGACACTATATGCTTTTGGTTGTGATGGAATTATATTAAAAGAGCGTTATATCGATTATGATGACAGTACAATTATTAAAAGTAGCGCAGGAGCAAGTGAACTGCTACCAATTGTCTACAGTAATGATTTAGCTGGCACTATTGAAATACTAAAGAATAACAAGATAGTTATTGTAAGTGCCTATAGGGGTAAAGATCCAATAAATCTTTATGATTATGACTTTTCTGATAAGGGATTACTTATCTGTATTGGTGGACCTTTAAGAGGACTGTCAGCAGTGGTATTAGATAATAGTGATAATTTTATTTATATCCCTTATGATAATGATTTTAAAAATGCTTTAAATGCTGCCAGTGCCACAAGTGTTATTGCTTCAGAAATATACCGACAAAATAGAAAAAAACAGCTACCACAAACCATTTTATGTGGTGAGTAATTAAATTAATTATTCTTAAAGATTTAAACAGGATTAATGGTTATAAAGATGATATAATTGAACTAGCCAAAAAGTTGCTAGATAAGATAAAAGAAATTTAAAGATTATGAAGACATTAAAAAAGATTGCCTATTATTCAATATTCACTAATGATAAAGCCAGCAAAGTTATCAATGTTTGCGTTTATTTTTTGTTGGCCATCGGGATATTATTTACTACCAGTGCTGCGATGAATTCTAAAACAACAATCTTCACCACATTAAGTCACTTCAGCAAACAGTTTGTTGTAATTTTTGTAGGTGTTTTGATTTATCATTTAGCTTCAAATATGTATTCTGTTGAGCGATTGTCAAAAACAAAATTCATCATGATGGTTGTTGAATTTATTTTACTTATGGCAGCTTATGTCTACTGTTATATTAATGGTCCAATTAATGGAAACTATTCATGGATTGATTTAAAAATAATTGGAATTCCTTATTCAGTTCAACCTTCCGAATTTTCCAAGGTAGTAATGATTCTGTTAATTGCATCTTTTTTCTCGGACAAAAGGTTCAAAGATCAGCATTGGTTTGATGTTGTTAAATGGCCACTACTGACTTTTATTGTGTATACCTGCATCATTGCCTTTTTACAAAAAGATTTAGGAACAGCGATGATACTGGTATTAATAACTTTGTTGACTTTACTGATTCCAAAATGTGATAAAATCAGAGGCTTTCAGTGGATTGCATCATTAACTTTAATTTTTATCGGCTTTGCTTACTGGTTTTTGTTGACTCAACCACAAGGACAGGAAATATTGATGAAGATTTCACCTACCTTCGCAGCTAGATTTTCAGCTGTAACAAACCCTGATTATCATAATGATGCTACCAGAGAAATATTTTATTCATTATTAGGTATTTCAAGAGGAAAACTTCTCGGAGTTGGTTTGGGTAATTCAGTTCAAAAGTTTGGCTATTTGGTTAGTAGTGATGCTGACTATATTTTTGCGGTTATTGTAGAAGAAACTGGATTATTTGGCATTGGGTTGGTTTTCATCCCTTATATTGTTTTAATTGGAACTTTATTGTCAAAAGCCAGAAGAGTTGAAAAGGATACAGGAAGAGTTATTTTGATGGGAACTGTTTTCTACCTGTTTGTACATTTTATGTTTAATGTTGGTGGAGTTAGTGGATTGATACCACTAACGGGAGTACCTTTACTGCTGATATCAAGAGGTGGATCAGCTCTAATTTCTATTCTGTTTTTACTAGGTTTGTGCCAGGGAGTTATTGCTAATGATAAAAAACTGGCAAGAAAGAGGTAATGAAGTGAGAATAGTAGCTGGAAAACATCGCTCAAGAGTATTAAAGACTTTAGATGGATTAGATACCAGACCTACTTCGGATAAAGTAAAAGAAGCTGTTTTTTCTAGAATCGGTCCTTATTTTGAAGGCGGTATTATTTTGGACCTTTTTTCAGGAAGCGGCAGTATTGCGTTAGAAGCTATCTCAAGAGGTTTTGAAAAAGCAATAATTGTTGACAGGTCTAAAAAAGCCATTAATATAATCAGGTCAAATGTGAATTTACTAAAAGAAGAAAATAGTTGTGAAATTTGGCCAGTTGATTATAAAAAGGCTTTAAGTATGTGTCAAAAGAAACAATTGAAGTTTGATCTGATTTATTTAGATCCTCCGTATCATTTAGAACTGATAAATGAATTGGTTATTAAAATTAGTGAATATGATTTATTACAGAAAAATGGAATCATCGTAAGTGAAAGTTCAGATAAAGAAGATATCCAAGTACAAAGTCCCTTCTTTATTGACAAACAGTTAAATTACGGTACCACAAAAGTTACATATATAGGAAAGGATTAACTTATGATTGCATTATACCCAGGTTCATTTGACCCGATTACCTATGGTCATTTAGATATTATTTTTAGAGCCGCTAAACTATGTGAAAAAGTAATAGTTGTTATTATGGAAAATAATGAAAAAGAGGGAGCTTTCACATATAAAGAAAGAAAAAAGATGATTGAGCAGTGCATTGTTGATTTAGAAAATGTAGAAGTTCAGATAGGAACGGGATTGACAATTGATTATGCTGTGAAAGTTAATGCCGATGTTTTAATCAGAGGAGTAAGGGCTGTTACTGATTATGAATATGAGATGCAGTTGGCCACGACCAATATGGCTTTAAATGATAATATTGAAACTCTATTTTTGATGGCTAAACCAGAATATTCTTTTTTATCAAGTTCTACTGCGAAAACAATTGCTCAAAATGGTGGAGATTTAACTTATTTTGTGCCAGATAATGTAGCGAAGAAATTATATGAAAAGTACAGGTAGCGAAAGCTACTTTTTTATTATATTTGAATATTGATTTGAATGTGGTAAAATGAACAAGGTAGGATTAATTTATGAAAAGATTTGAGCCAAAAAAGAAAAAGATAGATTTAATATTTATTTCAGTAACAATTACAGCTATTGTATTAGTGGCTGTTTTGTCTTGGACTTTTCAAAAATCAGATATAAATAAGGATAATATTTTCATTTCAGATTTGCCGGATACAGCCGAAGAAGTAATCGGCAAATTAGTTATTAGTGAAGTAATGTCAAATAATGGTGGCATTTATGTTAATAGTAATAATGAAGTAACTGATTATATTGAGTTATATAACGGCACTGATAAAGCCATTGATTTAACAGGTTATGGATTGAGTGATAGAAATGATCGTGTTAAATGGGTTTTTGATCAGGTAATTATTGAACCGGGTTCTTATTTGGTTGTTGCTTTGACAGGAAAAGATGAAGAAGGCTTAAATGCTAACTTCAGATTAAGAGCAGCCGGAAAAGAACAACTCATTTTAGTAAATAAAAAAGGCAAAGTAATTGATGCTGTTGAAACTGTTTCTTTAGCCAAAAATCAGACAATGAACAGAAAAGCGGATGGTAGCTGGTTTATCGCCAATTATGGAACTCCAAATCATGAAAATTCATGGCAAGGATTAAATGACTATCTAGCTTCTTTAATGAGTGATGAAGCAAGTGAAATTGTAGTTAATGAAATTTTGGTAAAAAATGATGGTAACTTTATTAACGAATATGGAAGAATGGACGGTTTTATTGAGCTAATCAATATATCAGATCATCCAGTCAGTTTAAAAGAATATAATTTAGGTAATGATAAATATAGTCCATTCAGATATAAATTTGAGGATATAATTTTACAACCTGATGAAATATATGTTTTCTATACCGGAGATGGTACTTTAATTGGAAAAGATTATCTGGGTTTTACTTTCAACAATAAAAACGGAAATGTTGTCTTGAGTAAAAATGGCAGAATTGTTCAAAATATAGAATATGAAAATCTGGCGAATGGTTATGCATTAACCAGAATTGAAGATTTTTATGTTCATGTTCCTACTGTTTCGATGGGTCAGCCAAATGATGCTTTGGGAATTGAAAAATTCCAAAAGCAATATTTAAAAGCGAGTGAAGGACTGATTATTAATGAGGCGATGAATAAAAACAAAGAATATCTAGCTCAAAACGGTTATCAGTTTTATGACTGGATTGAACTTTACAACAATTCTGATAGCGATATTTTATTAAGTGATTACCATTTAAGTACTAACAGCAATTCTTTACAAGATTACAGGTTGCCAGAAGTAATATTAAAGCCAGATGAATATTATATTATTATGTGTAGCGGTGATACGGCATTAACTAACAGTAAGTACTACCACTCTAATTTTAAATTATCAGATGTTGAAGGGATATTCTTATCTAAAGATAATAAGGTAATTGATTGTATGTTTATTGCTGATGTCCCTTATGGCTACAGTTATGGCCGATGTGAAATGGTTGGCTATTATTATCTGGAAAAGCCAACTCCAGGACAAGAAAACGGCAGTGGAGTCAGATCAATTTGTATTTCACCTATCATCCTGACAGAGGCGGGTGTATACAATGACATTGCATCATTAGCAGTATCTATAAATGGAAACGGAACTGTTTATTATACTACTGATGGTAGTGAGCCTACTACTTCAAGCAGAGCATATAAAGAACCGATTAATTTAAATAAAACGACAGTATTGAAGTTTAAATCATTTAATACTGGGCAAATGCCATCTCGTACTGTTACTTCAAGTTATGTAATTAATGAAAATCACACTCTTCCTGTAATGATTGTCTCGATGGAAAAATCTGACTTTAATTACTTGAATGCCAACAGTTTTGTCAGAGATTTACAGTTGCAGTGTTATGTGGAGTTTTATGAGCAAGATTCAAGTTTCTCAATCCCTTGTTCGATTGCCTGTTTTGGCGGGAATGCTAGAGGTTATGATAAAAAATGCTATGCATTAAGATTTGACAGCAAGTTTGGCTCAACAGAATTAGTTTATGATTTATTTGAAAATAGAGAAAGTGTGGTCTTTGATTCTATAGTATTAAGAACTGGTTCTAACGATTGGTCCAGAGCTATATTTAGAGATGTTTTTTCAACAAGTATTATGGATGATTTTCTTGATGTGCAAGCTTTTAAACCCTGTATCTTATATATCAATGGCAATTATTGGGGCATCTATAATATCAGGGAAAAAATTAATGCCAAATTTATTGCTGGTCATTATAATGTTGATCCAGCATCAGTGAGTATTGTCAATGTTGATTTTTCTCAAAAGGCCGGAACAGAAAACATAAGATATCTGTTTAACTGGGTTAAAAATAACAGCCTGGCGATTAAAGAAAACTATGATTATATCTGTTCGAAAATAGATATTGTCAACTTTGCAGATTTTTGGATTGCTCAGATGTACTGTGTTAACCCAGATGTTTATAATGTTCGTTACTTCTGTTCGCCAGATATAGATGATGGTAAATGGAAATATATCTATTATGATATGGATCACGGTTTCAGGTTACCGGATATCAACTACTATACTAAATATTTATGTAATCCCTACGGTATGACAGGATGGATTAATAACACATATGATAATGCTTTACCAAGAGAGTTATTCAAAAACAGTGAATTTAGAGCATTATGGTTTGAAAGATTAGCTTATCATTTAAACAATTCTCTCAGTAAAGAAACCCTGACCACCCAGTTTGAATATCTTAAAGGGCTTTATAAAGATGATATTGCCAGAGATAGAGAAAGATGGAAAAACAGTTATGATCATTTAGCTAGAGCTAATCCCAGCATGAATCTATACAATGCTCAACTTAAAATCATCGAAAATTTTATCGCTAGCAGGCAAAGAATAGTCTTAAAGCAAACAAAAAATTACTTCTCATTAACTGAACAACAAATGAAAGAGTTATTTGGTGACTTATGGTAGAATATCGTTATGAATTAAAATATGTTATTTCTAAACCGATAGCTGAAATGCTTAAAAAACAGTTATCAGCTGTTATGGAATTAGACAAGCATTCGATTAGTGAGAAGTATTCCTATGATGTCAGATCCCTGTATTTTGATGATGTATATTCAACATCATTAGATGAAAAAAGAGATGGTGTTCAGTTTCGTGGTAAGTACAGGATCAGAATTTACAATTTTTCAAGTGAATATATAAAACTTGAGTGTAAGCATAAAGATATTGATATGACCTACAAGGAAGAAGTCGTATTACCTTTGCAGGCAGCTGAGGCAATTTGTGAAGGAAGGTATTATCAAATCAGGACGACTAATAATTTTTTAAATAAATTTTTAGCCAATGCTCAAGTTAGACAATTAAGACCTTCGGTGATTGTTGATTATCGAAGAACCGCTTTTGCCCATCCGGTAAGTAAAACCAGAATTACCTTTGATGAATATATTAGAAGTGGTAGATATGATTGTGATTTGTTTGATAAAAATATCGAAACAGTACCAATCACAAAACCTGACGAAATAGTATTAGAAGTAAAGTGCAACGATTTTATACCGGCACATATTACAGCTATACTTAATTCAGTTCCTAAATTAAGACAGGCGATTTCCAAATTCGCTTATTGTCGATCAGTAAAGTAGAAGGAGATTATTAAATTATGAGTATTCTAGATGCAATTAAAAAAGGTGTATTAGAGCAGTTTAACAGCAGTGTAACTGTGGAAATGATTTTGATTTCTCTGGCAGTTGCCTTTGTTATTTCTTTGTTTATAGTTTTTATTTATAAAAAGACTTTTTCGGGAGTTGTTTATAATAAGTCAACAGTTTTAACGATAGTGATTATTGCTATGGTTACAGCGATGGTAATCAGAACAATCAATTCCAATCTATCTCTATCTTTAGGTATGGTTGGTGCATTATCGATTGTTCGTTTCAGAACCGCTATTAAAGAGCCTATTGACACCGCCTTCCTTTTCTGGGCAATTACTGCCGGTATTATGTCAGGAGCTGGATTATATGTCATTTCAATAGTAGGTTCACTTGCTTTAGGTTTACTATATTATCTGTTGTATTTGGTCGATGTTAAAGCAAAATCACAATATCTGTTAGTTGTTGCTTATAGAGAAGCAGCAGCTTTGGAAGTTGAAAACATTATTAAATCAATCAATAAAAAGAAACTGAAAAGTAAATCTTTAAGTGATAAAGGTTTAATGGAACTTACTTATGAAGTTGAATATGATTCTTCAATTGATGATATGATGAGAAAACTCCAAAAGGTTGATGGAGTTAGAAATGTTAACTTGGTAACTTATACTAATGAATATGGATTATAAAAGCTGTCAACGGACAGCTTTTTTATGAATTAATTACATTTATCGGCTTACCTTTTATATAAGCATGAAGATTTTCTTTAACGATTAAAGCTCTTTTTTCTAAAGCTTCTAAACTGTTAAATCCGATATGTGGAGTCGTTAAACAGTTTTTGCAGTTGAGTAAAGGATGATTTAAATCTATTGGCGGCTCCATTTCATAAACGTCAATGCCAGCAGCTTTAATTTCTTCATTGTTTAAGGCTTGGGCTAAATCTACACTGTTGACAATAGGTCCTCTGGCGGTATTTATAAGTATCGCATTTTTCTTCATCAATGCAATTTCATCTTTATTAATCAAATTAACAGTATCTTCATTTAAAGCCAGATGAATTGAAATAATATCACAGGTTTTAAGCAGTTCATCTAAAGGTAGATAGCTGTAATTGTAGTTTCTGCTGTTTTTAGAGTAATAGAAGACTTCACAATCAAAGGCTTTGGCAATATCAGCCACTTTTGTTCCTATTGTTCCCAAACCAATAACGCCAAAATTTTTAGCAGCCAATTCATTTGAAGATAAAGATACTTTTGCCTGATTTCTAATAGCTATATTATGTTGGTTAATGTGACGATAGATATTGATAATAAGACCAAAGACCAATTCAGCTACAGCATTGGTAGAATAACCAGCACAGTTGGAAACAGTAATATTATTTTGATTACAATAATCCATATCGATATGATTAAATCCAGTAAAAGCTACACAAATGTATTTCAGTTTAGGACATTTTTCTAAGACATTTTTAGTTAGTCTGATGTTTGTTACAACAACAATGTCAGCATTTTTACACCTTTCAACAAGTGTTTCTTCATCTTCTTTTCTATTATGATAATAAGTAATGTGATGATGTTGTGAAATGTCGGAAAGTAAATTTTCTAATTTTTTGTGTTCAATACCTAATGGTTCAATAATTGAAATATGATACATAGTCAGCACCTCTTATTTTTATTTTAACAAAAAAAGGCACATGAAGTGCACTTTATTTTGATAACAGCAGAGCATCGTTGACTAAGGCTCCATTTGATAATTCATTGAATTTTTTAATTAAGTATTCTTTGGTCAAAGAAGCTTTTTCTTTCCCTCTGACATCGAGAATAATTTCACCATCATTCATCATAATCAGTCTGTTGCCATGATCGATAGCATCCTGCATATTATGAGTTATCATCAAGGTTGTCAACTTGTTTTCGCTGACCAGCTGATCAGTTAAATCTAAAACTAATTTAGCTGTTGAAGGATCCAAGGCAGCAGTATGTTCATCCAAAAGAAGTAATTTGGGTTTCTGAAGAGTAGCCATCAATAATGTTAAAGCTTGTCTTTGGCCACCTGATAATAATCCAACCTTGGTAGTTAAACGTTCCTCTAAACCCAGGTTTAAATCTTTTAGTTTTTCATAATAGAATTCACGTTCTTTTCTGGTGATACCGATTCTAAGACCTCTAAACTTTCCTCGGCGGTTTGCTAAAGCCAGGTTTTCTTCAATCCACATATCAGCAGCTGTTCCCATTAATGGATTTTGAAAGACTCTTCCAATGTATTTGGCTCTTTGATGTTCGCTCATTGAAGTTACATCGACATCATCAACAAATATTTTTCCTTCATCAACAAGCCAGCTACCGCTGATAGCATTAAGCATAGTACTTTTTCCAGCTCCATTAGAACCAATAACAGTTACAAAGTCACCTTCTTCTAAATGTAATGACAAATTAGAAAGGGCAGCCTTCTGGTGAATTGTACCAGGATTAAATGTTTTAGAAATGTTTTCAATTTTTAACATTTTGTTTTCCCCCTTTCTTAACATTTAAATTAGGTAATGCTAAGAAAACAGTAACGATAATAGCGGTAAATAGTTTCAAATCGTTGGAATCAATTCTTAGCCATAAGATAACTACCATTGCAATGTAGTAGAGAATTCCACCAATAATGACCGAAGTCAGACGAGTATAGAATGAACAGCCTTTTTTAAAGATGGAGTTAATTACCACTTCACCAATAATAATAGCGGCCAGACCGATGACAATTGCTCCTCTTCCCATATTAATATCGGCAAAACCCTGATATTGAGCCATCAGACCACCAGCTAAAGCGACAATACCATTACCGATTCCAAAACCAATGACTTTCATGTTATTGATATTAATGCCTTGAGCTAAAGCCATATTATTGTTGTTGCCAGTAGCTCTGATTGCTGAACCCTGTTCAGTACCGAAGTACCAGTACAATACAGCGATATGGACAATTGAAATTATTATTCCAATTAATATAGCGTTCGGTACATCTCTCATTGAGATTAGCAAATTAAATCTATCAGGGTTGGCGCTGACATTGGCACTCATATTCATAATGTGTAAATTGATTGAGTAAAGACCAAACTGCACCAAGATACCAGCTAAAATTGCAGGTATCTTGAGCTTGGTATGAATTAAACCTGTGACTACACCGGTTAAAATCCCAACGATGAAGGAAATAATTAAAGCTAATATGGGATTGACACCGGCCAGTATACACATTATTGTGACTGCTCCTCCTGTTGTAAAGGAGCCATCAACTGTTAAGTCAGATACATTCAATACTCTGAAAGTTATATATATTCCTAAAGCCATAATGCCCCAGATTAAACCTTGAGCAACACCGCCAGGAAGTCGATAAATAAGATTTGATAAGGTAATCATAATAAATTATTCTCCAATTGGAATAAAATCATCAGGTACAGTTATTCCTAAAGCATCACAAATTTCTTTGTTGTATTTTTTAACAGGATTTGAGAAATATTCGATTGGCATTTCTTCGATTTTAACTTCGCCTTTTAAAAGTTTAATGGCCATCTGACCAGTGGTAACGCCTAAATCATAATAGTTGATTGCTAAAGAAACGATTCCGCATTTTAAGCAAGTATTTTCTTCGCCGCAGAAGATAGGGACACCAGCAGGAAAGGCAACACTGTCAATAATTTCAGCACTGCTGGCAGCCTTATTGTCAGTTGGAATATAAAGAGCATCACATTCCTCAATCGCCTGACCTGTAACCAGATAGATATCATTAGAGTCGGCAAAAGCAAATGTTTTAACAGTAACTTTTTTACTTTCCAGGTATTCTTTAACAACTTTTACCTGATAGATTGAGTTAGCTTCACTTGAACAATACAGGATACCAACTACCTGCACATCAGGCATAATGTCCAAAATCATCTGCGCCTGTTCATCCAGGGGTGCTAAATCGCTAGTTCCCGAAACGTTAAATCCAGTCAGACCATTAAAGTTTTCAATATTTAAAGCTACACCATATTCTGTAACAGAAGTTCCTAATATTGGAATAGTGGTAGTAGCTGCCGCTGCTGCCTGTAAAGCAGGAGTAGAATTGGCTAAAATCATATCCACTCCATCTGCTACAAAGCCATTACAGATAGTTGCACAGGTAGCTGGATCTCCAGCAGCATTTCCATCAATAAACACTAATTTGTCTTCTCCAAATTCAGCAATCAGTGCATCTTTAAATCCCTGTGTTGCCGCATCTAAGGCAGCATGGGTTTCAATCTGACAGATGCCAATAACAAATTTTTCTTCTTCTTTTACCTCAGTTTTACATGCTGTCATAGTAACAGCCAATAATAAGGATAAAATAATGGTTAGTAGTTTTTTCATAATTCCCCTCCAAACAAAAACTGCCATATTGGCAGTCGAATTAATTTTTCACTATATAAACAGAGAACACAGTTGCCAACGTACACTAAAACATCTTACTTATTAAAGTAAAAGAAGAAGAAGTTAAAGTATGCGTTGTTGTATAAAACTGTTTTCATAGCAAATCTCCTTATGTTCTTTAGTTTACTACCTAAAAATGGTATTGTCAACGATTTATGAAAAATTAAATCAATAATTTCAAATGTTTATGAAAATCTTTTCATAAACATAAGATGCCGGGAGAAAGCATCTTATGTTTATTATTATTCAATTGGAATATAATCTTCTGGAACGACAATTCCTAATAAGTCACAAATTTCTTGATTGTATTTTTTAACTGGATTAGCAAAATACTCAATCGGCATTTCTTCAATATTGGCTTCACCTGTTAATATCTTGGCAGCCATTTTGCCAGTAGTAACGCCTAATTCATAGTAATTGATTGATAATGTAGCTACTCCACAGACTGCGCATGGGTTTTCTTCTCCACAGAATACTGGTACACCAGCCGGACGACAGACACTGTCAATAATTTCTGCACAGCTTGCTGCCTTATTATCAGTTGGTACGTAGATAGCATCACTCTGTTCAACAGCCTGAGTAGTTACTAAATAGATATCATTTGAGTCTGAGAAAGCAAACTCAATAACAGTGATACCTTTATTTTCTAAGTAATCTTTGACGACTTTTACCTGGTAGATTGAATTTGCTTCACTTGAAGAATATAAGATTCCTACAGTTTCTACATCTGGCAAAATATCCAGTATCATCTGCGCCTGTTCATCCAGTGGTGCCAAATCACTTGTTCCTGAAACATTTGTGCCAACTAAACCACTGAAGTTTTCGATATTTAAAGCAACACCATATTCAGTAACAGAAGTGCCTAAAACAGGAATAGTTGTAGTAGCTGCCGCTGCTGCCTGTAATGAAGGAGTAGCATTAGCCAAAATCATGTCCACACCATCAGCTACAAAGCCATTACAGATAGTTGCACAAGTAGCTGGATCTCCAGCAGCATTCCCATCAATGAATACTACTTTATCTTCTCCTAATTCAGCGATAAGGGCATCTTTGAAGCCTTGAGTAGCAGCGTCAAGTGCCGCATGAGCTTCAATCTGACAAATTCCAATGACGAATTTTTCTTCACCTTTTTTATCGCATCCAGTAAAGGATAAGATTAACATTAATGATAATAATAGCGTAAATAGTTTTTTCATAAGTTTCCCTCCAAATAAAAACTGCCCAATTGGCAGCTTTAAATCTTCTTTACAAATAAAAATGCTTTGCCAACGTAACAAAAATATCACTTTTTAGAGTAATAGTAGTAATAATAGTTAACGTTGTAAGCTGAAACAATTTTCATTTATAAATCTCCTATCGCTCATAGTCTAAAGTATTTTTTTGAAACTGTCAATCGATTTCTGTAAATAATTTCAAAATATTTCAACATTTATGAAAATGTTTTCAAAAAAACATTATTTTAGATATATAAAAGAGAAAAAAGTTTGTTATAATTGACCTATAGGAAAAATTTAACATGGAATAATTTTGTTTAGTATGTTAACTAAATAGTGTGTATTAATGAAAGTGGGTTGTAATTTTAAAAAAGGAGATCGATATAAACAATGGCATATACAGCACTTAAAGAAATGAAAGAAAGAAACCAGCATTTTTTTAATGACAATGCTGGACCAGTAGAGCCTGAAAAACATTATAGTGAAGATGACTATGGATTAAAAGCACTGGCTTTATGTTTTCTTCATGAAAGATGTCAAGGGCTTTGTTTTGATGATGAAATAACAGCCAGGGAAAAACTGGAAAATAAATATTATGGGACCAGCTTATTTCCTAATCAGATTCCTTATAATATGCAGATGGACATTAATCGACTATGTTTGGAACGAGAGCTTGAAAAGTTTATTGATTCAGGAGTTACGGAAGATGCTTATACAATCTATTATTGTTATCTGGAAATGTTCTTTGGACATTATGGCAAATCAAAAAAGATGGTAGAACTTCTTTCAGAGTTTGAATCTAATGCCAGTTCCCTTTTAATGAAACATCGTGACCATTATTCTCATTCTGTCTATGTTTTTGCTTTAGGTTTAGCTATTTATCAGTCCAATGAGAATTATCGTAACACATTTAAGAAGTTTTATGGTTTTGATACAGATTGCTTAAATAAGATTGAAGATCATAAGGCCGCTAACTGTTTTTTAAAATACTGGGGTTTGACATCTCTTTTTCATGATATCGGTTATCCTTTTGAATTACCTTTTGAACAGGTGCTTTCATATTATGAGGTAGCAGGCAGCAAACGTGGTAAGGGAAGTATGTATCTTGCTTATCGTGATGTTGATGCTACTATAATGCTTTCTGAAGAAGCAAAAAATCACTTTAAAAAACTTTATGGTCGATCATTTGAGACTGTTGAGCAGTTATTTGCTTATTGTACGGCTGAAAAACTGGCTGATAAATATGATTTTACTGAAGAATATATTTTAAAAAAGATTTATGATAAGCCTCGTTCGCCTGAAAGTTTTGGATACTATATGGATCATGCCTATTTCAGTGCGTCAAGACTGTATCGTGAAATTGAAAATTCAGTCGGGATTGATAAAATAAATGAAAAACATTTAGATGCTTTAACAGCTATCCTGCTGCATAACAGTCTTTATAAATTTGCGATTGCTTATTATAAAAGTGAAAATCCTAAAGATCCTTTGGCTATGGAGACTCATCCTTTGGCTTATTTGTTAATGCTATGCGATGAACTTCAATGCTGGGATCGTACTGCTTATGGAAGAAATTCTCGAACAGAACTTCATCCAATGTCTGTCGAATTTGATTTTAATAATAACTCTATTCAAGCTGTATACTATTACGATAAACAGGAACAGGAAAAAATAGATGAATTTGAAGTAGAATACCACAAGTGGGAAGAAACTGGAGAATGTGGGAAAGCTCCTAGACTGAAAGCCTATAGTGATATGGCAGAAAAAGAACAGCGTTTTACTACTGATATTGAAAAAATTGTAGATACAGGAAATATTCCACTAACCATTACTGTTGATACAAGAGAAGTGGATTATAAAAGTAAACATACTTATCTTTCGACTAGTAATTTTCTTCATTTGTATGATTTTGCGGTGGCATTAAATGCCAGATATTCTTATCAGGGAAAAGAAAAAGATATTGAAGAGGAAATTTTAGAAAAACAGTTTGAACAACTTTCTTTGGAATACCAGCTGTCCAATATCAATCAAGCTAAAAATTTTTCTAAGTATCTGGATGCGATAGATTGTTTCTATACCGATCGACCAGTTGATTATGAAATGATTCTTGCCTTTACAGATGAGCAGATGGCAGTATTTGCTCCAATGGAACATGAGCGCTGGATGAATGAACATATTTCGATGGGTTGGACTAATGGAGATTTATATGAAACAGTTGTACTTCCACAGGAATTTATCAAGAACTATCAGGACGAAGAAACAGCTCGCAAAGCGTTACGCGAGCAGTTGCGTATGCATAAACTGGTTATGAAAGGAAAACCGACAAAAGAACAGGTGCATAAACATTATGATTTACTAGCTGAAAAAGAAAAAGAAAAAGATTTCGAACCTTTCAACAGTATGTTGAAACTGATAAAGAAATTTGATGGGCTACGAATTTATAAAATATATTAATTTATAGTAATTAAATTTACTATTGGTACAAAAAAAAGAGGTAATATAAAAGAAGACTGTTAATAAAAGTTTCAGGGAGGAAAAATATGGGATTATTGGATTTTTTGTTTTTTGATATCGAAGGGGATAAACTTGTTAAGTATAAAGCTAATGAAAAACTTATTGTTGTTCCAAAGAAAATAAAAACTATTGGAAGTTATGCATTTGCAGATAGTACACGCGCAAAAGACATTGTTATTCCCGATTCAGTCACACATATTGAATCAAATGCTTTTCAGTATGTTCCAGCAGAGAATATTTATCTGTCAAAAAAATTAGAGTGTATTGGAACTGAATGTTTTTTGTCTTGTAGTAATTTAACAGAGATTAGAATTCCCCATAGTGTCAGGGAAATCAAAGATAGGGCTTTTGCTGATTGTAAGTCATTAACAAAAGTAAATATCCCTTATGGATGTAAACTGGGTGACAATGTTTTTGAAAACTGTAATGCTTTAGTAGAAGTTGATATGTCGGAAAAGCATTGGAGTCAGTGTCAACGAATAGGTTTGTCTCAAAAAACAATGAACAAAAACAAATCGGTAAAGGTTGAAGAAAAAATTACTGATAGTAGAAATCTAAACTTAAAGTATAAGACACGTGCAAATCTTCCGCTGTTAAACAAAAAATATATTTTTCTGCATCATGCATCAGCCAATATAGGAAGAGCAGAAATATTAACTAAAAATATATTGGATTATGAAAATGGTGATAAATATGCTATCTGGACAACAGATAATCCAATGGCGGTTTTTCATGAGGAAAACAAACTTGAATTAAGTCAGATGGCCGTATTTATTCCTATGATTACCGAAGAGTATCTAAAAATGGCCCGTGCTTATGGTGTTGATGAAAAAGGATTCTGTAAGTTCTCACTTCAGAAATTCAATCAGGAAGTTGCTGTGGTTATTCCAGTATTTCTAGAAGGTGGAATAGAAACGAAATTCAATGAGCTGTTTGGTGATTTACACGGTGTCTTTTTAGGTAATCAAAATCTTCAGATGCCTCTACACAACCTTCTGGAAACTGTTTTGGGAAGTGATAAATTAAATAATCTGATTAATAAGCAGGCTTTCTCGAAAGATTTATTTTTAAGTTACCGTAAAAAAGACCGCCAGCAGGCCATAGAAGTTATGAAACAAATTCATAATACTGAATATGGTAAAGATGCTGCTATCTGGTTTGATGATTTTCTGATGCCTGGCGAGGATTTTGGCAAACAGATTCGTGAAATGTTAAAACAGGCAGATGCTATGATACTATCAGTTACGCCAAACCTGTTAGAAAAAGGTAACTATGTAAAAAATATTGAATATCCTGATGCTAAAAATAAATTAAATAAGCATATTATTCCAGTAGAAACGATTTCTACCAATCGTCAACAGCTGGAAACTGATTTTCCAGATATTGGAGATATAATCCAGCTCAGCAATAAAGAAAAACTGAATACAAGCCTTCAAAGGGTTGAAACATCAAATAAGGAAAAAGAGAACACGCCATTTACAACTTATCTTCTAGCCATGGCTTTTCTTACTGGTTATCGTGTTGAAAAAGATATGGAACGTGGTTTAAAATTATTAAGAAGTGCTGCAGAACAATCAGAAGTCCATGCCTGCCGTCATTTAGGTTTTTTGCATTTATCGGGCAGAGGTGTGCCACGTGATTTTAAACAAACAATTTATTGGTATCAAAAGGCTTATGATCTTTATAAAGAGCAGAAAGATCTGAAATCGATCTTTGATTTGCTATATGGAGAAGATGGATTGTTACTTCTTTATATGGCGGAAAATGATGTACCTAAAGCTACTTTATTAGGTAAGGAGTTTTTAAAAATGTTAAAAGACACTCCAGCAGGAGAAGAAAGTGAAGAAGAAAGAATGTTATGGAAAGCTAGAGCTATGGCAGAACTTGGAGATATTCATTTTGATGTAAATCCTTCAGAAGATCGACTTTATGAAGCAAGCAAAAATAACATAGCTGTTCTAGAGATGCTGATAGGTTATGAAAGTGCTGATTATCAGGATGAAGTAGACCGTCTAAAAGGTTATGCCAGCTGCAATGAGGGATTGGTTATCCTGCAAGAAGGGAATATTTTAGGCAAGGATTACCTAGAAAGAGCAGAGAGCTATTATAGACAACTGGTTGAAAGAAATCCACTGCATCAATATCGTAAAGAGTATTCTGGAGTTCTGGTTGAACTGGCAATATTGCTTCGTGAAGAAGCGATTTATAAATCCAGATCAGATTTTTCAAGAAGTGTTGAATTTATGGAACCTGCCAGAAAATTATTTCATAAGGTACTAGATATTGACAGACAACTGGTAGAAGAAGCACCAACTATAAATAATCGTGAAAGCTTGGCAATTGCACTCTATCATTGTGGTGTAGTAGCTGTAGATAACAATGAGTCAGCTTCATACTTAAGAGAAGCTTTAGCTATTGTGGAAAAACTTATCGATGAGACAAATGATAAAAACTTTAAACCATTACACAAGGCAATCAGAAGTGTAATGAGAAGAAGATTTATCAGAAAGAAATAGTGCAAGGTATTTCAGTGTTAATTAATGGACGCAAAGATGAATCATAAAGAAATATTTTATAGAGAATCAAAAAAGTATCAATTTCCGAAAACAAATATTGCCCAAGAAATAAGCGAGCCCTTATTTGTGGAAATAAACAGGCTTTTTTCTTCAGCTGATGGCTTAAGTATTAAAAATGGAGAAAAACATCGACGTGTTCTTCTGGCATTGTCCATTGTCGGAACACTGCTTACTTTTTCGTTCCTTATTTATGATGAGATAGAAATATACGGGCTCATTCTTGCCTGTGGCATAATGATTGTCTGTTTATTTGTGATTAGACATTTTTCTGTAAAGTTGGACTGTCATCGAAAATATTTACAATATCGAGTTCTGGCAGAAACACTTCGTTTGCAGTATTATCTTTCAATGGCTGCAATCAGGATGAAGGTCAGTGATCTTCTTCCCTGGTCAATCCAAATGGAAATTGAATGGATAAAAGAAGTTCTAGAAACTCTTCCTATGGCTGAAACAAAAGAAAAGCAATCGGTTTTAGAATGCTGGATAAAAGACCAGAAATCCTATCATCAGCAAGCTTTAAAAAAGGCGGAAAAAAACAATAAAAGAGATAAGGTAATTGGGAAATCTGTTTTATTTATAACTATTCTGGCTTATCTGATAGCGATAGTTTTTGAATTCTTTGTTTATAAAAATAATCCCAGCTCAATGAATATAAATTCTGTACGCGTGATATTAAAAGTGGTTTTGGGAACAATGTCAGCTGTTACTCTGTTTACCAGCAGTTATTATGGCAAGATGTCTTTAGATAATAAGATAGATGATCACAGAAGAATGATTGCCTTATATCAGAAAAGTGAACAGGAGATTGAAATAAATGGTGAAACTGATGAATTGCTGCTTTCATTAGCTAGAGAATTTCTAAGTGAAAACAGCAATTGGTATGCCTATCAGAAAAAGAATAATCCTGATCTGGTAATTTAATTAATCGATATTTCTATTTTATGTCAATAATTTTTAAAAAATAAAAATATGATAAAATTAAGTAAATTTTATTATAATTATGTGCTCTTTAGAAGGAAATAATCGATATTCACCATATAATTAGTTTAGATAACACTATAATTTATGTGGTGAAGGAGGAAAGTAATGAGCGAGATAAGAATTTATGAAAACAAGGAAATAAGATCTGTTTGGGATAATAAAAAAGAAGAATGGTACTTTTCAGTTATTGATGTTGTTGCTGTGTTGACTGAGAGTAAAAATCCAAGGGATTACTGGTATCGAGTAAAGAAGAGGATGACGGAAGAAGAGCAGAGTCAACTGTCGACATTTTGTCGACAATTGAAATTGAAGGCTAATGATGGAAAAATGAGAATGACTGATGTTGCAGATATGCAAGGCATTTTCCGTATCATTCAATCTATTCCCTCGCCAAAAGCCGAACCATTTTAAATGTGGTTAGCCGAAATTGGAAAAGAAAGAATCGATGAGATTATTGATCCTGAACTTACTATCGACAGAGCTTTGCAAACATACCTTCAAAAAGGCTATTCCAGAGAGTGGATTAATCAGAGACTTCAAGCGATACAGGTTAGAAAAGAGTTAGTGGATGCCTGGCAAGATCATGGAATTAAAGTGGGTGCTGAATATGCGATTCTTACCAATGAGATTACTAAAGCATGGAGCGGCATGACAACAAGACAATATAAAGATTTTAAGGTTCTTAAGAAAGAAAATCTTAGAGATAATATGTCTACTTTGGAACTTGTTCTGAATATGCTTGCGGAAGCGACAACCACTGAATTAACTCAAACCCTCAATCCTTTTGGATTAGAAGAAAATAAAGAGGTTGCCAAAGAGGAAGGAACAGTTGCCGGAAATGCCAGAAATTGATATCGAAGCAAGAACAGGCAAATCGGTTATCAGCCAAAAGAATGCCTTTGATTTTTCAAAGCTCATTGAAGAAGTTGAGGATAAAACAGAAGACGATTCTAAATAAGATCAAATGATTAAGTCTAAATTCTATGTATCACCCATAAACATTGAAGATAAGAAGAGTTACAGACACCCTACTATCAAGCCACTTCCCTTTGTAAAGAATCATCTGCTGCATAGTACATGTCATACTTGACTGTTATTGTGGCAGTGGTACAACCTGTGTGGCAGCCAAAGAGCTGAACAGACAATTTATAGGTATAGAAATCGATAAGGAGTATTGGAAAATTGCTAATGATCGTATTAAAGGGATTGATGCCAACGGGCAGACCAGCATTTTCACCTTCCTGTAGATTATGATAAAAAAAAGAGTGTAGAATTATGAATTTTTTTGAAAAAGTAGATAGGAAATTAGATAAAATAGTTGACCCTATCTTAAATAACATACCTCATATTAAGTTTGGGGTAAAGATGACATGGGTTGTCATAAAAATCATTTTCTGATAGTGTTCTGGATATGGATAATGACATTCCTATCAAATAATAGCTAACCCTTTTACATCACTCAATTGATTATTCTGGAAACAGAATAATGGTGCATTATTGTCGTGAAAAAATAGTTAATTCTGGTTTTTTAAAAAGTTTTTAAATTATAGAACTTATTTCTATTTTCTATTTTCTGTTGACAATATATTTTTATTGGAGTTATAATACAAAAAAGAAACCGATGAGATGGAGATAAAAACAAAATACGCCTTTAAAGAGAGCTGATGGTGGTGGAAGTTCAGCAGGAAACGGTTTGTTAAATGGACCATTGAGGGTGTAGTCAAATGCCAAGGCAGAGTATTCTACAACGTGAAGGCATACGTTAGTTGTCGAAGATATGTTAGTATCTGATAAGTGCATGAATTTTTTCATGAAGCAAGGTGGCACCACGGATTAATATTCGTCCTTGATAGAAAGTTATTTCTGTTGAGGATTTTTTATTTCTCAGCAGTAGAAAGGGAGAAAAAAGATGAAAAGACACGAATTTGATTTTGACAATTATTTCAAAAGGTATCCAGATTTAAATGGATTCTATGGCAGGTATGGTGGATGCTATGTCTCAGATGAGCTGAAGGAAGCGATGCAGGAGATAAATGATGCTTATTTTACCATCTGCAAATCAACCAGATTTATTGCTGAGCTAAGAAGAATCAGAAAAGATTTCCAGGGAAGACCAACACCCATTTCACATTTGGAAAGATTGTCCAACAAGTATGGTAATGTCCAGATATATGTTAAAAGGGAAGATTTAAATCATACTGGTGCTCACAAGCTAAATCACTGTATGGGGGAAGCATTACTGGCTAAGTACATGGGAAAGAAAAAAGTAATTGCCGAAACAGGTGCTGGACAACATGGAGTAGCTCTGGCAACAGCAGCAGCTTATTTTGGATTAGAATGTGATATTTATATGGGTAAAACAGATATTGAAAAACAGGCACCAAATGTTTCCAGGATGAAACTTTTAGGAGCTAATGTAATAGAAGTAACTGAAGGACTGGCTTCTTTAAAGGAAGCAGTAGATGCAGCTTTTAAAGCTTATGTTGATGATTACAAAAACTGTATCTATTGTATTGGTTCAGTTGTTGGACCACATCCATTTCCGATGATGGTAAGAGATTTCCAGATGATTGTTGGGGTAGAAGCAAGACAGCAGTTTTTTGATATGACTGGTGAACTGCCTGATGCAGTTGTTGCCTGTGTTGGTGGTGGTTCTAACTCAATAGGCATATTTTCTGGTTTTTTGGCTGATCCAGTTGAAATTTATGGAGTTGAACCATTAGGTAGAGGAGAGAAGATTGGCGATCATGCGGCCAGTCTGACATATGGCGAGGAAGGAATAATGCATGGATTTAACAGCATTATGTTAAAAGATGAAAAAGGAGAAGCAGCACCTGTCTATTCAATTGCTAGTGGTCTGGATTATCCTTCAAGTGGACCTGAACATGCCTTTTTAAAAGATATTGGCAGGGTTAAATATGATGTTGTCACTGATGAAGAAAGTTTAGATGCTTTCTATGAACTTTCAAGACTAGAAGGAATTATTCCAGCTATTGAAAGTGCTCATGCAGTTGCTTATGCTATAAAATTAGCTAAAAAGATGAAAAAAGGTTCAATTTTAGTAAATTTATCTGGTCGAGGTGATAAGGATATGGATTATATAATTGAAAAATATGGTGTCAGATAAAATTATAAATAAAAATTTAATAATATCATGATTAAGCTTTATAATTTAATCAAAGTAAAAAAAGGAGGACATATGATAAAACCGTTAAATGATAATGTATTACTAAAAACAACTGAAGAAGAAAACATCGCTATTGTTTTAGCAGTTGGAGATAGAAAAATTGTTGATGGTAAAAATGTTTTACCAATGGTTAAAGAAAACGATAAAGTTATATTTGACAGGTATGCAGTAACGGAAGTTAAGTATTTAAATGAAAAGTATTTAATAATACCAGAAACAGATATATTAGCTGTTATAAAATAAAAGAGTTACTTTATCTTTTTTACAGTATTAAAAAATGTTAAACTTCAGTTGTAATGTTTTTTAGGATGGAAGAATCATTTAAAGTTATCTGTAAGAAAATAAATTCTGATAGAAAAGTAAAAAAAAGAAATGTTTGCAGGATTATTCCCACAAACATTTTTTGGTTTGCAATTTAATCTTTAGCTTTAAAACCTTCTCCTTCATCGCTGACAATATAAACAGCTTCTGGCATGATTTCTCTTAAATTAAAAATTTTGTATTCAGTTTCGCTTTTCCCATAAATAATAATAAAATCATCAGGATGGCAGAATTCGCTCATTACCTGTCTGCAGACACCACAAGGTGGACAATATCCTTTTACACCTTCATTTGCATCGCCGCCAACAATTGCAATTGCCTTAAAGTCATAAACTCCTTCAGAAACAGCTTTGAATATAGCAGTTCTCTCAGCGCAGTTAGTAGCTGTAAAACCGCTGTTTTCTACATTACAGCCTTTATATACATCACCAGCAGAGGTAAGCAAAGCGGCCCCAACTTTCCAGTTAGAATATGGAGCATAAGCCATTTCTCTAGCCTCTAAAGCTAATTTTACCAGTTCAGAATAATTCATGTTTGACTCCTCCTTTTTTAACTTATTATTAAATATATTTTACTTTACAGAAAGATTCCTTTCAAGATGATAGGAAATTTATAAAAAGCACCTCAAAGTGCTTTTTATAGTGTATTTATGTTAATCAATTGAATAATTTTTATAGTAGATAGTCAAGAGCCATCATGATTATAAAACCTATTATCAACCCATAAGTAGCGCCTCTCTGATTGCCTTCGCTATGAGTTTCCGGTATGATTTCATCACTTATTACAAAGAGCATGGCTCCGGCGGTAAAAGCGAGAGTAAAAGGTAAAATTGCAGTAGATAATTGAACCAGATAGTAACCTATAAATGCACCTAAAGGCTCAAAAAGACCAGTTATTAAGGCAATAATAAAAGCAAAACTATTAGAGTAATCTTCCTTTTTTAAGGCAACAGCAACAGCTAAACCCTCCGGCATATTTTGCAAAGCAATAGCAATCGCTATAGATAGTCCATTTCCAGGATCATCGGGAAGAGTAGCGACACCGGTTGCCAGTCCTTCTGGAAAGTTATGGATTGTAATAGCTATAATAAACAACCATATTTTTTTCAGTCTTTCAGTATTTTTACCTTCTAAATCATGAGTAATCAAGTGTTCATGAGGTAAATACCTATCAATGAGATCTAATACTATACATCCAACTAAAATGCCAAGAGATGTAATCAGTATACCTTTAACTCCACCTGACCCCATTTCAATACTGGGAACAAGTAGTGAAAAAAATGTTGCAGCTAACATTACTCCGGCTGCAAAACCAAGAAGTATGTTAATAGTTTTTTTAGAAATATTTTTAGTAAAAAATATTGGAATAGCACCTAGCGCAGTTGCCAGTCCAGGTAATATGAGTTGAGCGGCTATTCGTAAATTCATAAAATCTCTCCATTTCTAAATAGATTAAGTTATTATATTATACAAAAAAGTATTTCTTTGTACCACAAAGCTGATTCTTAGTAAAAAGAGCAGCTTATACTTTATTGAGTCAGATATGTTTATTTCAATTGGATGAGCTGACCTTTAAATATGCTTGTATTTTAACACATTTTTCTTTACTATATAAAATTTCAATATATAAAATGTGAGCATATATTTTATGATTTTCTAAAAGATAATGGTTATTGTTTAATGTGAGGATATTTTGATAATTTAAAGCATAAAAATAAAATCAACATTAATAAAATGAAAGGTTTTTTTGATTTTAATATAAAAAAATCACTATTCAGTGACTTTAACTTTGCTGGAGCGGATGAGGGGAATTGAACCCCCGTATTCAGCTTGGAAGGCTGACGTTCTACCATTGAACTACATCCGCATCTTTTGAAATGGTGACCCGTGGGCGATTCGAACGCCCGACCCCCTGATTAAAAGTCAGATGCTCTACCGACTGAGCTAACGGGTCAGATGGCTGGAATGGATGGATTCGAACCATCGAAATGCCAGAGTCAAAGTCTGGTGCCTTACCACTTGGCTACATCCCAACTGATTTTAAAAAAAGATGGTGGGAGGAGGCAGATTCGAACTGCCGAACCCTAAGGGAACAGATTTACAGTCTGCCGCGTTTAGCCACTTCGCTACCCTCCCGGAGATCTTTTTCAAAAAAATGGTGCCGGATATAGGACTTGAACCCACAACCTACTGATTACAAATCAGTTGCTCTACCAGTTGAGCTAATCCGGCATGGTGGAGGTT